>Ga0180007_10003560_pt1 | contig 17229 bp, 21 predicted proteins | sample MM_PC_MetaG_FD_121122 | JGI IMG/M metagenome (GOLD analysis project Ga0180007, IMG submission 121122) | Groundwater microbial communities from the Aspo Hard Rock Laboratory (HRL) deep subsurface site, Sweden - MM_PC_MetaG | ecosystem: Environmental > Aquatic > Deep subsurface > Groundwater... | reverse complement strand
TTCAGAAAAAAATCTTTTCTTTTACCGCTGAGCAAGATACTGCGTACTCCGAAGGAGTTGCAGAGTAGCGAAGCGGAAGGTTGCTGGGGATTATAAGGGGTCGCCGGAACCCCTTATTTCATTAAAGACCTTTTTCAAAATAGAATTACAATGGAAGATATTTATCCGAAAGAAGAAAAAGTAACAGAGCAATGCCAAATTATTAAACCAGAGATAAAGTATTTTTTGCTTTTTTTAAATACCTTAATTCCTGTGTTTATCTTTTTTGTTGTTTTTGGCTTTGGTTTAGCGACAATTCTTATAGGACTCTTTGGCTGGGGAGGACTAATAGTTGTTTTAGTTTTGTTTTTGCTTTTGTTAATTGGGGGCATGTCTTTGCAGTCGCTTAGTTTGAACAGAACAATGTATAAATTCTATGCAAATAGGGTTGAGTATTTTGAAGGTTTCTTGGTTAAAAACCGAAAAACAGTCAATTATGACCGAATTACAAATATTGGTCAGAGAAAAGGTATTATTGAAGGTTGGTTTGGTTTAGGAACTGTTTTCATAGATACTGCTGGTTCAAGTGCTAAAGGTCATGAATTAATGATGAAATACTTGAAAGATTCTGACAGGGTTTATGATTGGATTTCAAAAGTTACTGGTAATTACAAACAATAATTTTTTTATTTTTTGTTTATTTATATTCTGTTTTTATCATTAGCTTAGTTCTATTATTATTTTTGCTGCAGCTTTAGAAGTCATATCGTTTAAATCTATTTTTGGATTTACTTCAACTATGTCTGTGGCTTTGAGATTTTTAAGAAGTTTGAGTCGTTGTAGAAAATAAATAAGTTGTCTTGTTGTCATTCCACCAGGTTCTGCGTAGCCAGTTCCCGGAGCGAATGCAGGGTCTAATACATCAATATCTATTGATAGATAAAATCCATCCCAGCTTCTTGCAACACTCATAACTGCGTCGCATATTTCTCTTTCTTCTTCAAAGCTGAGTTCGCGCATAGTGTAGAATTTTATCTTATTGTTTTTTAAGTATTGAACTTCTTCTTTTGACCAATTTCTGATGCCGATTATTATTATGTTTTCTTTTTTTATAATGTTATCATTTATTAAGTTTCTAAGATAGTCTTCATGACTGATTTTAAAGTCATCTTGCACGTCTGGGTGCGCGTCGAATATAACCATTCCTGGGTTTTCATAATTTTTTGAGAATGTTTTAAAGGAGGGATATGTTATTGAGTGATCGCCGCCGACTATCATTGTGAATGAGTTTGAGAAATCAAGTTGTTGCTCTATTTTTTTGAATGATTCTTCAACATCATTATTATCTATTATTATAGTTTCTTGATTGATTACTGGCAAAACACCATTTTCAGTCAAATAGAAATCTTTTAAGAAGCTCGTTATTTTTTCGGGTGCAAGTTCTTGTCCTTCTTTTTTTTTAAGTGCGCCTGCGTTAAAAGATATTTTGTACAGTTTCATAGCAAGAAAGAAAAATTTGCTGGTTTTAAAAATGTTTACTCAGCTTTTTTCTTTAGTTTTTTTATCTCTTTTTCGAGTTTTAATTTTTCAAGTAGTTCTTTGTATCTGTTTCTGATTGTTACTTCTGTGACTCCTGCAACATCTGCAACTTCTCTTTGAGTTCTTTTCTCACCATTTATGAGTGCTGCGACGTACAATGCTGCTGCAGCTATTCCTGTTGGTCCTCGACCTGATGTGAGTTCTACATGTTGTGCTTTTTCAATTATTTCCACGCTTTTTGTTTGTGTTTCCGGACTTAATTTTAATGCTGATGCAAATCTTGCAATGTAGTCTGATGGGTTGCTTGGAAGTATTTTTATTCCTAGTTCTCTTGTTACGAATCTATAGGTTCTTCCAATTTCTTTTTTTTCTATTCCGGATGCTTCTGATAGTTCATCAAGTGTTCTTGGTACGTCATGTCTTCTGCATGCAGCGTATAATGCTCCTGCAACAACTGATTCCATGCTTCGTCCACGAACTAATCCTTTTTGGACTGCAAGCGTGTATATTCTTGACGCTTCTTCTTCAACTGATCCTGGTAGTTTTAAATATGATGATACTCTTTTTAGTTCTGACAATGCTAGTTTTAGATTTCTTTCGATTGCTGTTGAGATTCTTTGTTGCCATTTTCTTAATCTGAAGAATTTGTTTTTGTTTTTCCCACCTAATTGATATAAATCTGCTTTTCGACCAACGTCAGTTCCTAACCCTTGGTCAAATTGGGTGTAGCTCATGGGAGCTCCTGTTCTTCTTTTTCTTTCTGCGGCTTCAGAATCCATTTCTCTCCATTCTTGGTCGAAGTCAACCATTTTTTCTTCAACTACAAGTCCGCAATCTTTACAGATTATTTCACCTTTTTCTTGATGATAGAATAAATTTATCCCTCCACACTCAGGACATTTCTTAACAAATGTTGCTGTCAATACATTCCCCCCCGTTTATAAGTTTTTCTAAAACTTTTTAAATAGATTTTTATAAATCTTTCCTTTTCGGCCAATAAATTTATAAATGAGAACTGCTGATTATTTATAAAGCTTTCGTAAATTTCTTTTTTTGTCGTCGATTCATTTTTTATGTTTTAGAAAGTTTTTTAAATTTTGTTCTTTGAAAACGAAACATTTAAATATAAAATATACCATTATACTATTTCGTATATTAGAATACATTTGTATTGGTGCTGAAATGGAACAATTACCCTCACTCGCTTTGTTGGATACAAAATTAGAATTTGCAAAGAAATTCGAGATAGAGATAGAAACAAAAAACGAAGTTGTATCATTTGTATTTATGCTCGTATTTGATATATCGTTTGATGCTACAACTGGAGAAATAATTGTTGAGTGCAGTGAAGATTCCTTAAATAAATTTGGGGATTTTGATGAGCAATTAGAACATTATTGATAAGTAAAATCAACTATTAAATTTAGAAAAAAATTGGAGGTAAAAAAATGGTTGCAAAAAAAGGATGTTGTGGGTGTGGTAAGAAAAAAGCCGTCCCTAAGAAAAAAGTTGTTAAGAAAAAACCGGCCAAGAAAGTGACTCTGAAGAAGCCAGCAAAGAAAGCTGCTCCTAAAAAGAAGCCAGCAAAGAAAGCTGCTCCTAAAAAGAAGCCAGCAAAGAAAGCTGCTCCTAAAAAGAAGCCAGCAAAGAAAGCTGCTCCTAAGAAGAAGCCAGCAAAGAAAAAGAAATAAGTTTTTTTTCTTTTTTTTCTTTTTTTCATAAGTTTTATATATTTGATGTATTCTTTACACTATTTATGGATTATGAGGTTAAACAGGACATCAGATTAACTGTTGATATCGTTGTATTTAGCGTTATCAATCACTATTTGAAAGTCTTATTAATTAAAAGAAAATATCCTCCTTTTGCTAATCAATTTGCTTTTCCCGGCGGTTTTGTTTTAGATTATGAATCACTTGAAGAAACTGCGAGACGAGAGTTGTTGGAAGAAACCGGTGTTAAGAATATTTTTATGAAGAAACTTGCAGCTTATGGTTCTGTTAATAGGGATCCTCGTGGTCGTATTGTAACTGTTGTTTTCATGGCTTTGATTGATTCGGAGAAGTATAATCTAAAAGCTACGACTGATGCTTCAAAGGTTGAATGGGTATCTATTTCTGAAATAAACACACTTGCTTTTGATCATTTGCAGATACTTAAAGATTCTCTTTTAGAGCTTAAATATGATATTCAGACCACGAATATTGCCGCACAGCTTTTGCCTGATAAGTTTACACTTTCTGAACTCCAGAAGCTTTACGAGTATATTTTGGGGTTGAAGCTTGATAAACGTAATTTTCGTAAAAAGATTAAGGCTTTAGAAATTTTAAAGTCTATTGATGAGAAAAAAATGATTGGTGCCCATAGACCTGCTTCATTGTATTCTTTCAAACAAACAGAGTTTTCTCCTTTAAAAGAAAAAATGCAGGTTTTGTTATAGTTGTATGGTTTTTAACATATATTTTCGAGTTCAACAATATTTATATACTAATTAGTGTATACCATACACTAAGTTAAATGAAAAATGCTGCTTATCGACGACAAAATTTAACTCGATGAGTCTTTTGGCTTCCTGAGTTTTTTTATCGTTTAATAAGCGTAAAAAAAAAACACTAAGGAGACTTTATGAACAACGAAATGCTACCAGAAAAACACGAACCATACACAGACAAATACTTCTTGAGAGCCAACGAGATATTGAAAAAAGAAGGACTAAATCCGAAAGTTTCAATGAAAGTATTTGCCAGAGGGCAGGAAAAAATTGCAGGATTAGAACAAGCACTAGCAGCTTTAAAAAAATATTCTGATTTAGAGAAAACAGGCGAAGTATGGGTAACCAAAAAAAAGACTTATGAAAACAAAGAACCTCTAATGATAATAAAAGGACCTGTGCAAAGTTTTATAGAGTTAGAAACCATGTATTTAGGAGTTTTATCAGGTGCAATAAGTCAAGCAAATGGATATAATAGACCTGATTTAAAAGAAGTGGAACAAAAACTTAGAAGATTAAAAGAAATATACAAAGATATTCCAATAACCTATTTTGGAGCAAGACACTATCCATGGCATATGGACAAAAAAATCGCAGGAGCCGCAATAAAAGGAGGTGCAAAACAAACCTCATCAGATATTGGTTCATCAAACATAGGGCTTAAAGGAGTTGGAACAACACCCCACATATTAACAATAGTTCTATCATTAATATATGGAAAAGAACAAGCAACCCTGAAAACCGCTCAGTTATTTGACAAGCACATGCCAAAAGAAATACCTCGTGTAACACTTGTAGATACATTCAACAGAGAACTATCTGACAGTCTTTCTGTTGCTAAATACTTTGAAACTAGAAAAAATGCTTTTCGGATAGATACTTGTGGTGAAAATATTGGTGAAGGAGGAAGTTTTTACAATGGTAAAAAAGCACGTGATCCAGAATATAAAACCGGAACTGGAGTCACAATTGAACTTGCAAAAAATCTAAGACTTAATCTGATAAATAATGGTTATGGTGATTTTACTGAAACATTCCTATCAAGTGGTTTTGGAGACGAAGAAAAAGCAAAAGAATTTGTTAAAGCAAACCATGAGTTCAAAAAACAAACAGGCTACAGTCTATTTATGGGTGTAGGAATAGGTGAAGTTTACCCGGCAAAATTTTGCACAGCAGATTTGTTCGAAGTCAATGATAAACCATTGTCAAAAACCGGACGCGAAGCAGGAAATATTGATTATAACTGTTTGGAGAGAATAATTTGAATGGAGGTATAAAATGAGAACGATCTTTTGGAATGTTGATACACAATATGATTTTATGAGAAACGATGAAAGCTTTAAAGGAGCATTGCCAGTTCCTGATGCGAAAGAAATAGAATGTAATCTTGAAATATTAACGAAGTTGGCTAAAAAAAATCATATTCAAGTTATTAATACAGCAGATTATCATACGCTTGATTCGACAGAGATATCATCTAATCCTGATTTTAAAAATACTTTTCCTCCACATTGTTTACAGGGAACAAAAGGATCAGAGTTTATTCCTGCAACAAGCCCTGAAACGAATGAAAACGGAGTTCCTTTAGTATCATGGGTTTATAATCTGCCAAGTTATGATTTTAGAGAAATAAGTTATTATAGAAATTTAATAGTTTACAAAGATCACTTTGATGTTTTTAAAGGAAATAAACAGATAGACAGAATTCTTGAATACATCAAACCTGACAGAGCAATTGTTTATGGTGTCGCAACAAATATTTGTGTTGATTTTGCTGTTAAAGGACTGGCAAAAAGAAACATAGAAGTTTATGTTGTTGAGGATGCAATTAAAGAGTTGCCTGGAGCAAATCTTAATGAAATATATCAAGAATGGGAAAAGATTGGTGTTAAACTTATCCAAACAAACCAAGTAAAAAAATGTGTGAGGTAATGAAATGAAAATACAGACCTATAGTGTTTTGGCAGGAAGCACAGAATGCAACGCTCAATGTCCTTATTGTGTGTCCAAAATGACACCAAAAGAGGGTTTGGAGAAAAAATTAAGTGAACCTAACTGGCGAAACTTTGATATAGGCTGTAATTATGCAAAAGAAAGTGGTGTTTCCACAGTTCTTATAACAGGCAAAGGTGAACCAACACTTTTTCCTAAACAAATTACCAAATACTTAAAACGCTTAAATAATTATAAATTTCCTTTTATTGAACTGCAGACCAATGGTATTGAACTTGCCACTGAAAAATATAATAAGTATTTGAAGAAATGGTATAAACAAGGGATGACTACCATTGCGTTATCAGTAGTGCATTATGAGTCTGAAAAGAACAAAGAGATATTTCAACCTAAAGCCCAAAATTTTTGTGACTTATCGAACTTAGTGCAAAAATTGCACAATATAGGATTTTCTGTAAGGCTTACTTGTATGATGGTTAAAGGTTACATAGATGATATGGATGGGATAGATAAACTGGTTGATTTTGCAAAAGAAAACAAGGTTGAACAATTGTCTGTGCGTTCAATTGACAGACCCTTAAATACTAGAAACAAAGCAGTTGCTAACTGGGTTGATAATCATAAAATTCCAAAAGAAAGGATTGATTCAATAAGAGAATACCTTGATAAAAATGGAACTTGTTTGATGGAACTTGTTCATGGAGCAATAGTTTATGACTACAAGGGTTTAGGTCTTTGCTTGACAAATTGTCTTACTATTGATTCAAAGGATGAAACAATTCGCCAGCTCATATTTTTTCCTGATGGACACTTAAGATATGACTGGCAACATGAGGGGGCGATTTTAATATGAAACAAATAAAATTACCTGAAATGAATCCTGCACTGGTTGCAGAAGAAATTTGTGATTTTATTATTCAAACAATTCTTTCTTGTAATACCATTGGTGGTGTTATTGGACTTTCAGGGGGTGTTGATTCAACAACTGTTGCTGCACTTGCAAAAAAGGCTTTTGATGAGTATAATTTAAGAGAACTGAATGAAAAAAAATTGGAGCTTGTTGGATATATTTTACCTTCAGCCAATAACAATTATAGTGACACACAAGATGGAGTGATTATTGCAAAAAGACTTGGTATACGCTATGAATTGCATAATATTGAAAAACATATTGAAAGTTTTTCATTATCAAACCCTAAAGCTTTAGATAATTCTTATGATAAAGGCAATCTTACATCGCGCATCAGAGCAAATATTTTATCAACAAGCGCTGCATCAGAAAATAAATTAGTGTTAGGAACTGGCAACAAAGATGAGGATTTTAGAATTGGATATTATACTTTGTTTGGTGATGGCGCAGTTCATTTAAGTCCTATTGGTGCTTTATCAAAAAGACTTGTTAGGCAAATGGCTTCTTATCTTGGTTTTGATGATATTGCAAAAAAAAATCCTTCCGCAGGATTAGAAGTTGGACAAACAGACTTTAAAGATTTAGGATGTGATTATGATGTTATAGAACTTGTTTCTGAAGGGTTTGAGCAGGGTTTTTCTTTACCGGAATTAATGAACTATGTGCCTGTGACTTCTTTAATTGAAAAACAGATAACTTATTACAATGAGCTTTTTGGTAAAAATAAGTTTCAGAATGTTGAGGAAGTTATGTATGATATAATAAAGCGACATAATATTGCTTTGGGTAAAGCAAGAATAATACATCCTCCTATCGCAGATGTAACTCTAAAGTATCATGTTTATAAGTGAATAAAAATGATGAATCAACCATATCCATTTCCAACAACAGATATAATTATAGAATACAAAGACAGAATAAAAGAAGGAATTGTTCTTATTACAAGGAAGAATTTTCCGTATGGTTATGCAATACCTGGTGGCATGGCAGAAACAGGATTATCATATGAGGAAAATGCTCAAAAAGAAGCAAAGGAAGAAACAGGACTAGATGTAATAATCAGAAACCCAAACAAGCCATGGACTTATTCTCATCCTTCAAGAGATCCGAGAGGACATTACACTAGTCACACATATATTGCTAGAGGATTTGGGGTTCTTCAAAGCGGAGATGATGCAAAAACAGCAAATCTTTACACACTTGACGAAGTTGTTAACATGCTTGGAAAAAACCTTTTTGCATTTGATCATGAAAATATAATTATTGATTATCTAAAACATAAGGGGTGTAAATTATGATAAAAGAACTTGGAATTGCAGGTTTTGTTGGACGATTCAAGCCACTTCATAATGGCGGTGCACTCGCTTTAGACACATTATGTGATAAAGCGGATCATCTAATAATAGGTATTGGAAGTTCTAACAAGTACAATTTAAGAAATCCTTATACTCCAAAAGAATCCATGGAAATGATTGATGCTTATCTATCACAAAGACATAATAATTATTCATTCAAATTCGTACCCGACTTTGCACATCTGCCGGAGTTTAGTGATGGCCAAAAATGGCGAGAATTTGTCGTAAAAGAGTTTGGAGTTCTGGATTATTTTGTCTCTGGTAATAATTACGTAAAAAATCTTTTAGAAAATGACTACAAAATTATCCATCCTGCAAGCCTTATACCAAGAGAGAAATGGATAAAACTAAGAGCAACAGAAGTGCGATATGAAATGGCTTTAAAACATGATTGGCAGAGACTTGTTCCGGTTGAAGTTTCTGATTATATAATCAAAAACAGTTTTGATGAGCGTTTTAGAGATGAGTTTGGAAAAGAAACAATTGAAGTTTTGGCTAATGATGATGGTTTTAAAATGTCCGAATCTGCATTGGCAGAGAGAAATCATACTATGGAAAAATAATATGAAAATAATATGAAAATAATATGAAAACAATATGAAAACAATAAATAATTATGAAATAATAAAACAAATATCCGAAGGCGGTTTTGGAAGAATATATCAGGCAAGACACAAAGAATTAGATGAACTTGCCTGCTTAAAACAAAACATTAATGCAACCCTTGATGATGTGGCTCTTTTGAAAAATGAAGCTAAAATTCTTTGGAAATTGGACGAATATCACTCTATTCCTGCTGCAAAAGATTTTTTTTCAATTGGAAAAAATGATTATGTGATGGTTATGAGTTATATTGATGGCCAGACAACATTTGATTTTGTTGAGAATAATTCTAATATTCATCCAGAAGATGTATGTTGGATAACAGAAAGATTGCTTGGAGCACTTCATTATATTCATTATAATGGTGTGATTCATTCCGATGTAAAACCTCAAAATGTTATAGTTGAACCGAAGAAACATGATATTAAGCTTATAGATTTTGGACTGTCAACTTATAATCCTCAAAGTAAAACCAGACCCACTGGTTATACAGAATTATATGCTGCACCTGAGTTGTTACAAGGAAAACCGCCGGTACCAGAAACAGATTTGTATGGTGCAGGAATTGTTATGCTGTATGCACTTGGTGGAGACGTAAAAAGTAAATCATTACCAAAAAATGTACCTAAAGAAATAGCTGATTTTTGCAACCAATTATTAGTTTTTGATCCTCAGAAAAGACCTTGTTGGGAAAAGACCAACCTCATAGAAGAACTTTCAGACATAAGACAACATGTTTTTGGAAGAAAACATGTGATGTAAAAGAAACGTATGAAAAAATTCAGAGTTAGCGATAGCTCTGGGAGGCAAAAAAATGTACAGTTGGGGCGTAGATACCTCTGATTGGAGAGGATCTGGCAGCTATAAATATGACTCTGCCAGGAGTCCGTACCTTGATAAGCTTGCTACTGATTCTAGCAAGAAAGGTCCGAGAACGTATAATACAGGCTCATCGCCTGACATGAAGTTGGTGAATACACGCGGTAAAACCATTAAGAGTGATAGTGAGAACCCGATTGTTGTGGCGATTGATGTCACTGGTTCTATGGCTAGCTGGCCTAAAGAGATTTTTGATCGTTTGCCGTTGTTTTATCAGACTCTTTCGCAGTATAAGCCTGATTTGGAGATTAGTTTTGCAGCGATAGGAGATGCTTATTGTGATAGCTATCCAATACAGGTAAATGACTTCGGAAAAGGGGTTAAGCTTGAAGATCATCTTAAGGCTTTATATCCTGAAGGTGGCGGTGGTGGACAGTCAAGTGAAAGCTATGAGTTATTTGCATATTACATGTTGAATCATTGCGAAACTCCTAAAGCAAAAAATCCTTTTTTGTTTATTTATGGGGATGAAAACTTTTACAGTGAAATCAACAATAAACAAGTAGAACATTACATTGGGGACAAATTACAAACAACGCTTAAGTCATCTGATGTTTGGCAAAAGCTTTTGCAAAAATTCAATGTTTATCACTTGCACAAACCTTATGGTGGTATATCTGATGGGCAGGATAAAAGCATAAAAGCTAGTTGGGCAAAAGCTATTGGTTCACAGAAAATCATTGACCTTCCAAGCTATGATAGAGCAGTTGATATAGCTATGGGTGTTGTTGCTAAGCATTGGGGTGAATTTGGTGATTTTAAGAGTAATCTTAGTGCAAGACAAAACGACCCGACAGTCAGAAAATCTGTTTATGACTCTTTAAGATTTATTCATGATGATTTGTCGGATAAATCTGTTGTAACAGGAAAGATTAACTCTGTAACAACTGCTTCTTTAACTGGAGGTGCAGATGATAAATAATTTTTTTTTATTTTTTTATTTTTTTATGTTAATATTTATGTTTAAAAGGTGATATCAATGATAAATGCAATAGTTACAATTCCTCCATATGCACCCTTTATCAAAGAGGTTTTAGCTCAGCCTATTGTTTCAGGTATTAGGTTGAATACAGTTATGCCATTTCAGGAGCCTCTTGAAATATTAGTGGGTCGATTGAGCAATGAGGCTAAAAGCTTTGGTAAACAGTTATGGATTGATCTTAAATGTCGGCAGTTAAGAGTGAAAACGTTTGGAGTTCCACCTTTTACTGAGATAGAATTAACTCATAATATTGAGGTAAATACTCCTGTGAAAGCATATTTTTCTGATGGTGAAGAATCGGCTATGATTTTGAAAGTGAAAGATAATAAACTTATAATGCAAGATGGGCCTAAGAGAGTTGTTGGTCCGGGTGAATCAGTAAATATAATTGATCCTTCACTCAAAGTTAAAGATTATTTTACGGCTTTGGATAAGGATTATATCTCTGCTGCAATGAAAGTTGGTGTTCATAATTATATGCTCTCTTTTGTTGAAAGTCAGACAGATATAGATTCTTTGTATAAACTTGACTCTGATGCAAATATTATTGCGAAGATTGAGTCTGAAAAAGGCTTAGGTTATGTTCGTAATGATTGGGATAAAAAAACTCATTTAATGGCTGCCAGAGGGGACTTATATGTTGAGTCAAGGCTTCCTCATCAGATAATCAGAAATACTGAACTCATTGTTAAGACTGATTCTGGGGCTTTTGTTGCTTCAAGAATTTTTAATTCTCTTAGTAGAAGTCTTGAACCAAGTTGTTCTGATATTGGCGATGTGGATAATCTTATGCGTATGGGTTATGAAACTTTTATGTTGGGAGATGATATTTGTCAGAAAAGAGACTCTGTTATTAGCGGTCTTAATTTGCTTTCGGCAATGGCTAATTATCATGAAGGTCCAAAAATTTTTTGGTGAAAAAAATGTGCGTGGTAAAATAATATAAATAAATTAACATTTCCTTAATAAAATGGATGATGAGATGAGAATAGGTATTGCAGCAAAACTTTCAAAAATTGAATGGGATATGCATCGTCTTGATAAGACTTGGGATGAAGTTATCCGGCTTTATCGGTTTCAGAAAGAAGATGTAGATAAAATTCTTAATAGTCATCATCGTCAAAAAGAAAATATTGAACATATTCAAGAGTGTTTTCCTGATGCAAAACTTGTTAATGTGATTGGCATTGAAAATGGGATTGAAGAAAAATCTTCACTTGATGTGTTGATTTCAGTTGGTGGTGATAACTTTTTTCAGATTTGCACTCATTTATTCAAGGATTGTTATTTTGTATCTGTGAATTCTGATTCTTTGAGAAGTCATGGTGCGTTGTTGAATTTTGATTCAAAATCGTTAGAAAGTTATGCTTCAAAAATTATTGATGGTTCTTTTAACTATAAGTGTTGGACCCGTGTTTCAACTTTTCTTAATGATAAATATTTGGGTGATTCTTCTTGTACTGTTTCTTTATCTATTAAAGCAACAGATATGATTAGCAGGTATTTGTTGAATTATAAGGATTTTTCTGAAGAACAAAAGTCTTCTGGGTTGTTGGTGGTTTCAGGTGCGGCTTCATCTACTGGTTCTTGGTATAGAAACGCGGGTCTTTATCTTCCACAATTAAAATCAGGTTTTTATCAGTCTCCTACAAGAAATTTTTCCAAGTCTGCTCAGGAAATTAGAACCTTAACAAGAGAGCCGTTTAAAGGGGCTGATTGTAATTACAAACTTTTAAATTTGTCTGTAAAAAAAGGAGAGGAACTATCTTTGATTTATTGGGCTAATAATCCTTCTGAGCTTTCTTTTGATTCTGTTAAACGTTTTGAAGTGAATGAGGGTGATAGACTGAGTTTTCGTGTTTCAGAAAAACCTTTAAAGGTAATTATTCCTTTTTAATATCTTTTTTTAGGGTTTCAATGTCAATATATCTTATGCCTTTGAGACCATATTTATTTGCAAATTTAACGTTTTTTTCCATGTCATCTATGAACATGCATTCTTCTGTCTTCACCTCTAAGTCTTGGCAGGCCATATCAAAACTTTTCTTTTCAGGTTTGAGAGTTCCTGTTTGCCATGAATAAATAATTGTATCAAATAAATTGTTCATATCCCATTCTTCTTTTAATACTTCGTAATTGTTTGTATTGGAGAGGAGCCCTATTTTGTATTCTTTTTTGAGTTCTTTTAAAAGTTTTTTTGTTCCTTCATAGGGTTGAGCGTTTTTTATACCTTCAAGTAGTGTTTTGACAAAAAATTCTCTGTTTTCGTCTGTGTTTGATATATTGAAATAATTTAGATATGACTCGGCCATTTCGTATGGATTATTCCATTTTTTTGTTTGAATTGCTTTTTCGTATTCTTCTAAATAATTATCACAGTTTATTTGAAATTGCTCTTTTAAAATTTTTGATGAACTTTGGTTTTTCTTTGCAAGAGTGTTCCAAAGGTCAAAAAGTATTGCTTTCTTCATTTTTTTGTTTGAAAATATAAAAAATAAGAAATAAAATATATATTTAAAGATTGTTCATTTGATTCTTTTTTTTGTCTTTGAATCAAATTATTGTGTCATCTCTGTCATTGTTCCTTCTTCAAAATCTTTTCATTAGTGGATCGCCACTATAACGCTCTGAGTTTGGTCTTGTAGGAGGGCGGCGCCATGGTTCGAATGCGCCACTATAACGCTCTGAGTTTGGTCTTGTAGGAGGGCGGCGCCATGGTTCGAATGGATATGGTCTGATTATTGGGTATGGCTCTATCTCTGGTTCAAATGGGTCGGGTCTTGGTCTTGGGATTGGTTCCCATGGTTCTGGCGGTCTTATTGTTGCTTGTTTGCTCATGCTGCCAAATGATAGATACAAGGGTGTTCCTTTGTATACAATTGTTGATCCCATAATTGTTGCTCCAATTATCGAATAGTTGGTTCCAAGGCTTATTGCTTTTTCTTCTCTTGCTTTTGCGTCTTGAAGTTTTGTTAGAAATTCTTTGGCTTCTTTTTTTGTACCTTTGATATTTTCATTATGTCCATTAAGAGCTTCTATTACATAGCTTTCCAGTAGTTTGTCAAAATTTTGTTTTAGAGAATTGCTTTGGTCAAAAATATCTGCGCCACATTTTCTATTTCCATTGTTTTTAGTTACAACTATCATCCCAACAGCACCTGTTGGATAGTCGAATTTGCTTAAGTATTCGTTGATGTTTCCTTCTTTTTGACTGTAAGTATCTTCAAGGTTTTGTGTTGCTGAGTGTGTTCCAAGGTTTGCTGAGAGACATTTTACTTCATCCCATACTGCTCCTTGACCCCTTGTCGCGGCGTAGCAGACGCTTTGAGCTGCTTTTCTTCCGCTTCTGTATTCGTTGTTTGTTCTTATATTTGGTTCTTGTTGATGTGTTGGGATGAATGGGTGTGGTTGCATGTGCAGGTTCCATGTTGGTTGTTGATATGACCATCTTCCTTGTTCAACGCAACTCACAGGTATTTCTCCGTTAAAGCCTTTTTCAAGATATGCATGTTTTGTAATCATCCTGTTTTGTTTGCCTCCAACAACATATTCCCCTTGCATTATTAGCACTTCTTTTCCAGTATTGTTTTCGAAGTGTAGTGTTGGGACGCTTCCGGTTTCGCTTATTCTTAATCCTGAACTTATTGCTTCGTCCAGTAACATGTAATCTAGTCCGCTATTTTTTCCGATTAGTGGAATTACTGTTATGTTTTTGTAGTTTTTTGGCGTTCCAATTTCAAGTTTTTGTATGTAATCTGTTAATTCATTCATTTTGTTTCTCTCCAAAACCTTTGTTGTTTAAGGTTTCATGTTTGGTAAAGGAAGGGGTAAGTATATATTTAATCGTTGTAATAAACACAACAGTAAACAATTGTGTACTTTTTTGTTAAAGGTTTACTTTTTAGAAACTTTTATATAATAATCTTAATTATCTTGTTTTTATGAAAAGAAAAATCGTACAACATGGAAGCAGCTCACTGACACTTACACTACCATCAAAATGGGTTCAAAAATTTGATTTGAAAAAAGGTGCTGAACTAGAAGTTGAAGAGTCAGGTTCAACACTTTTTGTTTCAACAGACAAAGCTGTTAACATCGAACGAAAAGAATTTTCAGCAATTGAAGAAGGAATATTCACCAAAAAAAATCTTTCTCACTTATACCAATTAGGATATGATGAGGTTGATATACAATTCAAAGATACAAAAACCTTAAACGAAATAAAAGAACGACTAACAAATTGTTTAGGTTTTGAAATAATCGATCAAAAAGAAAACAGAGTATATATAAAAAGTATTGCTACAACCCTCGAAACAGAGTTTGATACACTTCTTCGAAAATCATTTCTTATAACAAACGAAATGGGACGAGGATTAATTGAAGCCCTTGAAAAAAAAGAATATCAAAAACTAGATGATATAATTAGTCTTGAATCTTTGAACAATAAGTTTACAGATGTGTGCATCCGAATATTAAATAAAAAAGGCTACAAGATTCCAAAGAGATCAATGCAGATGTATGAAATAGTGAAAAACATTGAAAGAATAGCTGATGAACTTAAGTATATTTGTGAACTTCTTAAGGATTTAAACAAATCATTGTCTGAAGAATTGGTTTTTGCTTTCAAAAAAACCTTTGATTATTATTTGACTTTTTATGATTTGTTCTACAAAGGAACTGATGAATTAAAGAAAAAAATCTATTCTGAAAGAAAAGAATTGATAAAAGAGTTGACAGAAAAACTCTCAAACACTAAAGGTTCTGAATCAGTCTTTTTACATCATTTATTGAATTTAATCGAGAAAACTTATGATGGTGCAGGCGGATATTTTGCTTTGATATTATAAAGATAAATATTCTTTATCTTTGAGGATTGTTCGCAACTCCCTTTGAATGCTATTTGTTTGATTTCGACAGCTTAAATACTTTAGTTTTTCAAGACTATCCTGAAGTATTTTAAAATGGAACGTTGCTTTTTCTTCAATTTCATTTTTATTAGTTCTTACAGGGTCGTATAATTCATAAATATTCCAAAGAGTGCTTTGTATAAGTTCGTCTTTTTGAGAGTCAACAAATTGAAAGTTGTGGTTTCTGCCTTTTTGATTAAAAACATTGATGTATATCTGTTTTAATTCATCAAAAGAAAATTTGTAGTTATTATTTGCTTTTTTAGCCAAACGCAAATGATGAAGCCAAAAATCCTGTAAATCGCCAAAACCATTGTCAAGCATAATTTCACCCCAATCTATAATTCCAAAATCCTTTATGCTGGGTGCATGGTCAACTTCATTTGTAACAATGTTTTGAGTATGAATATCGCCATGAGAAACAACGCTTTCATTGTTAAGTTTTGAGTATAAATTCTCACAGGATTTGATTAAATTACTTGCTTTTGATTCATCAATTTTCAGTGCTGCAAAAAGCCTGTTATTTAATTCTTTTCTAGGACTCGCTTGTGGTATTTGGACGTCATATTCTTCAAACTCGTTTTTTGCAAGTGTTAGTTTTATATGGTAATCTGCGATTATTTTTGAAATTGATTTTGCAGTTTCAAAGATTAAGTCAGGTGTTTGATCCATCATTCGGACTAGTTGGTCATAAGGATTACCTGCATGACCTACTATTGCACCGCCAAGAATTGCTATATCAAAACCGTAAGTGCCGTTTTTTTGTGGTTCATAGGCAATGGGTTTTCCGGTTGGAACGCCGTGTTTGTAAGCAATATAATATGCGTTGAGTTCCTTTATAGTTTCTTTCGGGTCTGCTTTGAAAACCCAGACTTGTGAGATTCGAAAATCTTTAAGAAAATAAATCCTTTTAAGTTGTTTTCTGGTTGTAGGCATATCCTTGATACTTGTAATTCTAATGTTGGTATCACCATAAGCTTTTTGTAAGACCTGCTCAAGCTGTAAAACAGATTCAGGCTTAAGACTTTTTTTGTCTAAGAAATCAGGGATGATTGGAGCAGTAAGTTTTCTAGTTAAATATTCTTGTTTTGTTTGTTCATCATCTTCCTGATTATCCCAACTGAAGCTTTTTGGAGTTGATAGAAATGATGATTTAATTCTTGGCGAGTCTAAACTACTATTACTGAAAAAAGAAGCTTGAGGAGACCTATAATTACCGTGTTCAATGTTTTCATACTTTATCGTTTCAATGATTTTGTTATAATTATTGTCGTTCATTTGTATAGTTGTTCTAGGTTTTCTCTTGTTTGTTTTATTTTTAAATATTTTTTATCCAATTGTTTAAAGTTATTATAAATACTACCTGCAAACATTAAGCTACCAACGAATAACACACTAATTGCTGAAAGTCCAATAACTGGCACTAATAGTATGCTTGAACCCATTACACAACCACTTCCGAGCACGTATTTCATGCTATGGTCTTTTTGTTTTAGTTCTTTTTCTACTGATTCTATGTATGCTTCTGTTTCTTCAACTGTTATTTTGTTTGTTATGTCTGTCATTTGTATATTTCATCTATGTTTTGTTTTGTTTTGTTAATTGTTTTGTTTGTTTTATGATTGTAATAG
>Ga0180007_10003559_pt1 | contig 17230 bp, 13 predicted proteins | sample MM_PC_MetaG_FD_121122 | JGI IMG/M metagenome (GOLD analysis project Ga0180007, IMG submission 121122) | Groundwater microbial communities from the Aspo Hard Rock Laboratory (HRL) deep subsurface site, Sweden - MM_PC_MetaG | ecosystem: Environmental > Aquatic > Deep subsurface > Groundwater... | reverse complement strand
TACTTACCTCAAAAGAAGACTATTGTAGACAAAACTCTTCCGTTATTAAAGTTATTTGCTTGATTATTCGTCGATTAGCTCAATTTAAGACTGGCCGAAGTGGCCCGGAATAGGTGGCCGAAGATTTCCGGAAATGGTGGCCGAAGTACTCCGGAATACGCATTATAACTAACTTTAAATCTTTAAGCTACGCCCCCCGCTTGCTTCTGGTTGATTCCCCGAGCTAGCTCCCTACGCAGGGAAGCTCAAGTACGCCGATAAGGGAAAACTATCTTTCCCCTTAAAATCCTCTTTTGGGTTCTCATCCCTGCCTCTCAGAAAATAAAAAACCCCAGGAAAAACCTGGGGTTTTATTTTCTGGCGGAGAGGCAGGGATTCGAACCCTGGGTACCTTGTGAGTACACACGCTTTCCAAGCGTGCTCCTTAAACCGCTCGGACACCTCTCCGGATTATTCTTTAAGATTGTTGATTAAATCCAGTTTTTTAGCTCTGGAGTATTTTTTTAATTCTATTTCCCGTTTAGCGGCGCTTGCCCGACCTGAACATTCTTCAGAATAAAGCAGTTTTATCGGTTTCCGCGCTCTTGTATACTTGCAAATATTTGTTGTATTATGAGCTTTAATTCTTTTCTCTACATCATTGCTTATGCCAATATAAAGCGTTTTATCACTGCATTCTGCGACATAAACAAACCATGGCTCACTCTTTTTCCTGGTAATGACACACCTCTTTTGGTCTGATTTCACATTTCAGGTGTTATCACAATAGCATAAACTCAGCATAAAATCAAGAGCAAGGCACTCCTAGCTAGAATTAGCAAATATTAGAAACATCGCGTTTAAAGACCTTTCGTCCTTTTTGCTTATTAACTTTTTGCTAATACTAAAAAACAAGTTTGACGAATAAAAAGACAGAAGATTTATTTTATATGCTATTTTCCAACAATAGAATTTGAAAAGCAGAGGATTGGGACTATTAAGTTTACTGGGGGATGTAAGCTCTAAAGTAACTGCATTACTATTCCATTGCCGCGCTTACTTAATTATAAACTTTTCTACACGATTTTGTAATTTCGAAGCCATATCGGTTAGATTCTGCGCGCGCGAAGACAACTCTTCCATGGCTGAAGTCATATCTGTGATTAATTTGGAAACTGTTACTATAGAGTTAGATGAATCTTTCGCGATATTAACCACATTTTCAATTGCTTTACGTGCAAGTTCGGAGTTTTTTATCTGCGCATCACCGGTTTTAGCAATCTGCTGAGACTGAATTGTGCTATGTTCGGCAGCGTTTAAGATATTGTCCAGGTAAGAGTGAAATTTTTCAACAATAATCTTTCCTGCTTCAACGTCCTCGGCAGCCTTAGACGCTGATACGATTGCATCAGAAGTCTCCTTTTGCGTTTCATGTATGATCTTTGCAATCTGTTCTGCTGCATTTGCGGAATTTTCCGCTAATTTACGCACTTCTTCAGCAACAACAGAAAATCCCCTGCCTGATTCTCCGGCGCGCGCGGCTTCGATAGCCGCATTCAAAGCCAGAAGATTAGTCTGTTTAGCAATGCTAGTGATTACATCGACAATCCGTCCGATTTCCTGGGAACGGATCCCAAGATTCTGGACAGTCGCCGTAATATTATGGGCACTTTCCAAAAGGCATATGGTTTTGCTCACTGCCTCTTTAGAAGCAGTCATGCCCTGCTCAGACAATCTTGTTGTTTCCTGGGCAAGCATAACACCTTCATTAGCGTTTTGGGAGACCTTTGTAACCGTTACCGTCATTTCAGCGATAATTGTCGAAGCATCTTCTGACTCCCTTACCTGGGCATCAGCCCCCTGGGTTATCTGATGCATTGTCGCGGAAATTGATTCAACTGAAGCGTTTTCTTCCTGCACAACACTAAATACTTCCTTAGCCATGTCATGGATGTTTTCAGAAACAGATTTAACTTCCATAACGATTTCCCGCAGGTTACTGCTCATCTCATTAACTGCCATTGCCAGAGTTTCCAACTCATCACGGGTTTGAAGGTTTATTATCTTTGTAAGATCTCCATTAGCAATACCACTGACATTTTTAGAAATAACCGAAAGTGGCACTATTAGTTGTTTATATAAAACATAATACAAAAGAATTGACAATAGAATAATCCCAAATAAAAACGCAAAAAGCACTCTCTTGATTATGTCAATTATCGCCTTTTTTGTAAATTCATCTGACTTGGCTTTTAGTTCATTTATCTGCTGATCGGTAGACGCTAATGACTTCCGCATCAAACTTTTTGTTAAAATCAGTTTCGCTTTGCCGATCCTATAGCCGCGTTCGTCTATGCAATCACTCTCTATAGTAAGCAGGTTTTCATCATCCGCGGAAGGCACCTCCATCTGAGTCAAGGCTTTATTGTTCAAATCAAAAACAACCGCGTAAACAACCGTCTTATCTTTTACAATAGCTGTAACGCTGTTTTGCAAAACCTCATAGTTATAATTCATGAGCGCCACAGGAGCCACTTCGGTAAGCAAACTAAGAAGTTGTTCTCCTTTTAATAGGAGTTCTGACTCCAATTCACTTTCTCGTTGCAACCACTGTTGAGATAAAAGCTCTTTAGCTTGCAACGACTGCTCTAATAATGCCTTACGTTCCACCTGCACAACAAGAAACGCCACGCTCAGCATTATAAGCAATATTCCACAAGCCGCAATAAGAATAATCTTCGTCGTTAGCTTTTGATGAGAATTTTTCATTTTGGATTTTAAAAAATTTATTGTTAGTGTTATTGTTGTTATTGTAGTTGTTATAGTTATTGTAGTTACTAGAGATTAAAAGGTCAAGAGGTTTTTTCCTTCTTTGTATTGGTGAAAACTCTAGGGTCTAATAAGCCGCAAGGTAAATTAATTTCGCAAAAGATTAACGCGTCAATAAAAGAATAACCCCAAGGCAAATAAACAGCAGTCCAAGCAGCAGTTTGCCCCAGATAAAAAATTTCTTTGATACGCGAACAAAGTACAGCGCGGGTAATCCTAATAAAGCTAAAATAAAGATAACAATCAGAGGGATAATGAAGGCGATATTGTACAAAATTAGATACGCAAGAGCTTGTTTGCGCAAGTCAGGCACGTTTAAAATATACATAATTGTCGGCAGATAAATTTGTCCTGTGCAAGCGAGTTCAGTAAGTGAAACAAAAACTCCGCTTATAATCGCTCCGGCAATGTAGTGTTTGCCTTGGAGTTTTTCTGTTATGGTTTTTCGGATAGCCGAACTTTGCTTATCAGAAAGTTTTAAAATCACCTCTTTTTTTCTCTGCCGAATGAACATAAATATGTCGCGGAAAGACAAATAAGCCAAGACAAAAAGCACTCCGGCAAGCACCGCATAAATAAGGGAAACAATTTTTTCAATAATCGGAAGCGTTAAAAAAGACTGAAGCAGTCTTATTCCGCCTAACCCGACAAGCAAATAGGTAAAAAAAACCGCGCTAATAAAACTTATCCCAACTAAAATAATTTCTCTGCGCCGCCGTTTAAGGATCAAAAGCGAAGTAACAAAAAAAACAATTGCCGCAAAAGCGCAAGGGTTAACCCCATCAATAATTCCAGCGGTAATTACGGCAATCGCGCTGAACCTTTTAAACCTCTCTGCGATTTTCCCCTGAAGCACGGCTTTATCTTTACGAAGAAATTCCGCGTATTCGGAATTTCTTTCCTGATAACGATACTTTTGTACTGTTGATTCCAAAAAAAGATAATATAGCTGTTTTTCTGTTAAATATTCATTGCCGATAAATAAGGCCGGGGTTGTTAAAGCCTTATTACCGATAAGATGATACTTGTCTGTCAGGTATTGATAAAAAAGACATGAATTTTTATCTGCGATATCGAATCTTTGAAAATTAAACTCATAATATTTTTTTTCCAGATAAAGCAGGCTTTTCTCCACACGACTGCATTTTTTGCAGGATTCTTTGAAAAAGTAAACCGCGGTTGTGTTTTTTAGTTTAAATAGCGGAGGATTAGTAGCGAGTAAATTTTTAATTTCGGCAAAGTCAAAAAAAGGCATTCCGGCTGTCTGAACAGCGGCGATTCTTTTCTCTAACCAGCCGCTAATAATATCTTCTTTTCCCATCAAATCATCATTCAGAAGAACGCAGGGAAAAGATAGTTCATTTTTTTGGAAATATTTTTCCACTCCAACAAGCAAGGCATAATTCTCCGCGGAATTCACATCAAGGGCAATCGCTTTTAAACGGTATTTTTCGATCAACTTGACTACATGTTTTTCGTATATTTCCTCGCAGTCACTGCATTCATTATTAACAAAACTATATATGCAGATATCAGATCCCTGCCGGTTCGCCCCTTGGGCAAAGAGAATATTCTTTGGCAATATTCCGCAAAACATAATGGTAATAAACGCGATTTTCAGCAATATCCGAGTTTTGCGTTCTACACCAGCAATATTTGGAATGGAAAACAAAGCAGTAAATCTTTTCATAGATTCAATCATTATTGTTTTAAATAATCTGCCTAAGTTTTTTCTGAATACTTTTTAGAAAACTAATGCTTATTATAATTCGGATTGTTTTTTATTGCAAATTAAAAAAAAGCAGCTAATAGCTCGCCGAAGCGTAAAAAAACAAACCACGGAATAATCCGTGGTTTGCTAGGTAATTCTTTAATCGGCATAAAGCATTTTATTTAAAATCTGCTGTTGAAAGTACTCCTTTTTTCAGAAAATTGTAGTTTTCATATCCATTAGCTTCAAGATGGTATTGCAGCCAGTTTACTTGTTTGCCCACCGCATCGATAAAATAGAGATGATTAGATTTAAATTCACCGGTTTGAAGCAGAATAAGCATTCTGTCAAGAGGGATATTGCGCAGTCCCGGTATGTTTGGGATTTTTTCGCGCTGAAACGGATCGCGGATATCAATAATTACGTTATTGATATCTGATGCTTTTTCTTTTATCTCCTCATAGTCCATAAACCGTTTATTGAAGTTTTCTTTTGAAATAAGCTTTTCTGTGTCAACTGGAGTTTGCCCCATTAAAGTAGATAATTCCGGATGAGCGTTTGTCCAGTCAAATATCCCCGCGTCGTACGTATAAACATTTTTGAAACCGGCTTCTATTGCTTGCTGCGCAGCTTCATAGCTCTTTTCACAGGTATGGCCATTACAATAGAAAGCCATCTTTACTGTGCTGTCTTTAGCCCGAACCGACGCAAGGTCTTCGAGAAATGTTTTTTTTGAAAGAATTATGTTCGGCGCTTTGGTGACATGAATAACATCGTATTCAAATTTTGACCGCACATCAACGATGATAATACTGTCATATTCCGCGAAAAACTCTTCTGTTGTTATAAACGGGACATTGGAGTATTTCTCACGCACCGGGTATCCTTCTTCTGCTTGTACTTTTAACGGAAAAAGTGCACATAAACACATAACGATTACAGCTAATCCAGCAAAATACGTTTTTTTCATTGCTTCCCCCCCTCATTTGACTATGAACCATTAAAGATGCCTTTAATTTATTAATCTATATTATCATGCAATATATCGAGTGGCAATATCTTTTTATGTTTATATTGTTTAATCTCAGCAATAATTTTATTCTATACTGTAATCCATTTTGCTTAAATGCTCATACATTCTAAAGCGGCGTTTAAGTTCAGCTTGGGAAAGTTTTAAAAATTCCGCTGCTCTTTCCGGAGCCATATTCTTCAAAGCTTTAAACCGGTTTTCATTATATATATAGTTTTCCAATGGAATGCTCGGCGCTTTAGAATCAAGCTGCATTGGGTTCTTATTCTGCTTGATCAAATCAGGATTAAACCTGAACAATGTCCAGTATCCGCTGTCTACTGCCAGTTTCTGCTGATCCATACCCTTGGTCATATTAATTCCATGCGCTATACAATGCGTATAGGCAATGATTATTGAAGGCCCGTTAAACTGCTCGGCTTCAATAAACGCTTTTTGGGTCTGTGCCGGATTTGCCCCCATAGCAACTCTGGCTACATAAATAGAACCATATGTCGAGGCCAATAATCCCAGATCTTTTTTGAACAAGGGTTTTCCCGCTGCCGCAAACTTAGCAATCGCTCCCATCGGCGTTGCTTTGGACATCTGTCCACCTGTATTGGAGTAAACTTCAGTGTCCAGCACCAGCACGTTAATATTCTTGTCCTGAGCAAGCACATGATCTAATCCGCCATAACCAATATCATAGGCCCAGCCGTCTCCGCCAAGTATCCAGACACTTTTAGCAACAAGATAGTCGGCAATCGAAAGCAATTTAGCTGCTTTAGCATTGCCTTTGAGTTTTATTTTAAGCAATGCGACTCTTTCCCGCTGTTCTTCAATCTGTAAATGGGTTTTCTGTTCAGCTTTTAATATCTGATCAGCCAAAGCACCTAAATCACCGCTGGCAATTTCGCTTAAAGCGATTTTTGCCTGTTCCTGAATCTGAGTTACTGCCAAGCGCATACCAAAACCAAACTCCGCGTTATCTTCAAACAATGAATTTGACCAAGCCGGGCCTTTGCCATCTGCTCTTGTGCAATACGGTGTTGTCGGTAAATTTCCGCCGTAAATTGAGGAACAGCCTGTGGCATTAGCAATAATCGCTCTATCACCATACAACTGGGTAAGTAATTTGACATAAGGAGTTTCCCCGCAACCAGCGCAAGCGCCGGAGAACTCAAACAAAGGCCGCATCAGCTGTGCGCCGCGCAATGTCTCAATGCCAAATGGATTATCTTTTACTGTTAAATCCGGCAAAGAAAGGAAAAACTCAAAATTCTTCTTTTCCCTGTCGCGGATTTCAATTTGCGAAACCATGTTAATTGCTTTTTTACCAGTAGGCTGTTTATCCGCGCCTTTTTCCAAAGCCGGACATTTATTCACACAAGCACCGCAGCCAGTACAATCTTCTGGGGCAACCTGGAGAGTAAATGCCTTAGTTTCCACGCCTTTACCTTTAGCTTGAGATGATTTAAACCCTGCTGGCGCTTTTTTCGCCAGATCAGCGTCATATATTTTCATTCTAATAACCGCGTGCGGACAAACAAAACTGCACTGGCCGCATTGAATACAAAGCTCAGGCACCCATTCAGGAATGTGTAAAGCAATATTGCGTTTTTCATACTGACAAGTTCCGGTTGGCCAGGTACCGTCAATCGGAAAAGCTGATACAGGCAAATCATCACCACGACCGGCAATAATCGGCGCGGTAACATTTTTTACAAAATCCGGCGCATCATCTGAAACAATGCTCGGAATCGATATTTTGCTGGTTGCTTTTTCACTGATTTTAACTTGTTCAATCGAGGCAAGGGCAATATCTACGGCTTTGCTGTTCATCTCCACTACCTTGTCGCCCTTTTTACCATATGTCTTTTTAATCGAAGCTTTGATCGCTTCTACTGCTTTTTCCACCGGAAGAATATTGCTGATTTTAAAGAAAGCAGTTTGCATGATCACATTGATTCTCGCGCCTAATCCCAGCTGATCCGCTAATTCAAATGCTTTAATAATGTAAAGCTTAAGTTTTTTATCAATGATCTGCTGCTGAACTTCTTTAGGCATTTTATCCCAGACTTCGTCTTTACCGAATGGGCTGGCCAAAAGAAATGTCGCGCCTTTTTCCGCGGCGGAAAGCATATCATATTTTTCCAAAAAGCTAAAATTATGGCAGGCAATAAAATTCGCTTTTTGAATCAGGTAAGTGCTGTTAATAATCTTTTTTCCAAAACGCAAATGAGAGGTTGTTCTTGATCCGGCTTTTTTCGAGTCATAAACAAAAAATCCCTGGACATTAAAATCAGTTGATTCTCCGATTATCTTAATTGAGTTTTTATTCGCGCCGACTGTACCGTCAGAACCCAAGCCCCAGAACATGCAGCGATAAGTTTCCGGATCCTCTGCCTCAAAACAAGCATCAGACTCTAAGCTGGAATTAGTCACATCATCCACAATCCCGAGTGTAAATTTATTTTTCGGTTCAGGCTTGGATAAATTATCAAATGCCGCCTTAACCATGCAGGGAGTAAATTCCTTTGACCCTAAACCATAACGTCCGCCAACAATCTTTGGCCAGACTTTAAACAACGCGGTGCCTTTTTCCATTGCTTCGCCAATCGCTGAACGCACATCAAGATACAAAGGTTCGCCGATCGCGCCCGGCTCTTTGGTCCTGTCCAAAACCGCGATTGATTTTGTAGTTGCCGGAATAGTAGAAATAAACGCCTCAACATCAAATGGACGATAAAGCCGGACAACAATCATTCCTACTTTTTCTTTAGCCGCGTTCAGTTTCTCAACTGCTTCCTGAACCGCGCCAGCGCCGGATCCCATAATAATGATTATTTTCTCAGCATCTTTTGCTCCGATATAATCAAAAGCCTTATACTGGCGGCCAACAACTTTGGCAAATCTGTTCATCACATCTTTAACCACTGCCGGAGTTTTATCATAAAACGGATTTACAGTTTCTCTTTCCTGAAAAAATACATCCGGGTTCTGAGAAGTTCCTTTCATAAACGGCGCGTCAGGATTAAGCGCACGTTTTCTATGCGCGATAATAAACTCATCTTTCACCATGGCCCGCATATCATCAAAAGTCAATTCTTCGATTTTCTGAATTTCATGCGAAGTTCTGAATCCGTCTAAAGAGATAATAAACGGAATACGTGATTCTAAAGTCGCGGCCTGGGCAACAACACTCAAATCCATTACTTCCTGAACACTGCTGGCAAATAATATCCCAAATCCAGTTGGACGGGCAGCCATAATATCCGAATGATCGCAGAATATGGAAAGCGCGTGTGAAGCCAGAGTCCTGGCAGTTACATAAAAAACCGCGGGAGTTAATTCTCCGGCAATTTTATACATATTCGGCAGCATAAGCAGTAAACCCTGTGAAGCAGTAAAAGTTGTGGTTAATGCTCCGGCGGAAAGAGAGCCGTGTACAGCTCCTGACGCGCCGCCTTCAGACTGCAGTTCAGACACCAAAGGCACCTGGCCCCAGATATTTTTCTGACCTTTTGCTGATTTTTCATCAGCTATTTCTCCAATACCCGAAGACGGGGTTATCGGATAAATAGCGCATACTTCATTCATAGCATGTCCGACATACGCCGCGGCGCTATTGCCGTCCATCACGATTTTTCTTCTTGCCATTACTTCCTCCATTTTCTGTGATTACCAGTTTTCATTATTTTTGTCTTTAAAGATGATAATGGAATCCATAAAGGATTCCATTCTTTATTATTCCACCGCGTCCCGCAGTAGATTAAATATCATAAATATATGCAAATAAAAGCATTGAGTATTATCTTGCAAGGAATTTGCAGATTATGCCGTTTCTTACGCATAATAGCTATGACAAGGTGTTGTTAGGGAAATATCATAGCATAAGAGTTCTTATTTTGTCAATTCTAAAAAAAATCAAAACCCTGCTTGATTTATTAGCATTTTCCCATGTTTCAACTATTTATCAGCGCAAATCTCTGAATAATGCCTTGTCTAGCGCTTTGAGATACGCGTCTTCTTTAGTGATTTTTTCTTCCTGAAAAAGTCTCAGTAAAGAGCTATCCATTGATACCATGCCCACTTTAGCATGGGTATTGATTTCACTTTTCAAAAGCTTAGTATCCCCGGCGCGGATAATCGCCGGCAAAGCCGTGGTCCGCAAAAGAATTTCAAAAGCAGCCCACCTTCTAGAACCATCAATACTGCACACCAGCTGCTGCGCTAAAACTGCCTGCAAAGTATTTGCCAAAATCTCCCGGATATGGTCTTTTTTCGCTCCGGGAAAAGTGTCAATAATCCGGTCAATGGTTTTTGCCGCGGAATTTGTATGCAAAGTTCCAAACACAAGAATTCCCATCTCCGCCGCGGTTAAAGCCAGTTCAATGGTTTCCCGATCGCGCATTTCACCAACTAAAATAATATTCGCGTCGCTTTTAAGCGCGCTGCGCAAACCCTGGGAAAAAGTCACTGTATCTGAACCCACCTCTCGATGCACAATAACACACTTTTTATTATGATGTAAAAATTCTATGGGCTCTTCAATCGTAATTATTTTTTTAACAAACTCAGAATTTATATGATCAATTATTGCCGCTAAAGTCGTTGACTTACCGCTGCCAGTCGGGCCGGTAACTAAAACCAGGCCTGCTTGTAATTCACATAAGGATTTACATACAAATGGCAGCTGCAGATCATCAAATGTTTTAATTTCCGAGGGAATAAGCCTGAAAACAGCGCCGAATCCATAAAAATGCCTTAAATAGTTGGAACGGAACCGGCTTCCATTATCTAGTTCATAAGCAAAATCAATATCTCCGGAATCTTGAAATTTTTGCCATAATTCCGGCCCGGAAATTTCCATTAAGATTTCACAAATATATTCCTGGGTCAAAACCGGATAATTATCTAATGCCGTGAGTTTTCCATTGATCCGAACTTTCGGCTTACTGCCCTGAGCTAAATGTAAATCAGAACCATTTTTTCCAATAAGTTCATAAAATAAAATGTCGATTTTTGGCATATTTTTCCTAGTTATATTTAAAACGGATAAAACCCGCCTCTACGTTTCTCAAATTCCCGTTTATTCGCGCAGCGGGCATAAGCTTCTTCCCAGCTAATAATATTTTTTTCCAGCAAATTCATTAATGATAAATCAAAGGGAATCATTCCTTCCGCGGCCCCGGTAGCAATAACCCGTAAAATCTGATCCACATTGCCTTTTCTGATTAAATTAGAGATCGCGGAATTAACCACTAAAACCTCATAGGCAGTAACAATGCCTGTACCGTCTTTGCGCGGAATCAATTGCTGGCAAATAATCCCTCTTAATGATTCGGATATCATATTTTGGACTAGCGATCTGTCTTCTACGGAAAAAGAATTAACAATCCTCAATATTGTTTGCGCCGCGTCATTAGTATTCATTGTGCCTAAAACCAGATGGCCTGTTTCCGCGGCAGTAGCCGCCAAATGAATACTTTCATTATCTCGAAGTTCACTGACAATCAAAATGTCCGGATCCTGTCTGAGCGCTGCGCGCAAAGCATTATCCTGAGAAAGCGTATGCTTATTGATTTCCCTTTGGGTGATTTGACATTTTTCCGGCTGAAACACAAACTCAATCGGATTTTCAATAGTAATAATATGCTCTGTACGGGTTTGATTGATTAATTCCGTTAAAACAGATAATGTTGTTGTTTTCCCGCAGCCTATTGGTCCTGTAACTAGTACCATACCCTGAGACCATCTAGTCAATTCGCGGCACGATTCAGGCATGCCAGAATCTTCAAAAGAAAAAAGCTGCATAGGAATTAACCGAATAGTAATGTCCCAGCCAGGAGTTTTTTTCCCGATAGTAACCCGATATCTGCCGGCACCGGTTATAACATAAATTAATTCCAGGTCGCCATAAGCATAAAACTCCGTTAATTGCTGTGCTGTAAGCATGTTTTCTAAAAAAAATTTTACATCTTGTGTTTTTAATATCTGCTTTGTTTGGGCGATTAATCCCCCATATTTTCTAAAAAATATCGGATTATTCACTGAGATATGAATATCTGTTGCTTGATTGTTTCTGGCAAAAACAAGAATCTCTTCAATATCGCTGTTTGGAGAAATTGACTCCAGAAGCGGAACTGTACAGTTACCTAATCCCGTGCTGTCCATAAAATCATACGGCAGCTTTTGCAAGCCAGAACTTTTCAGAGTAGGAGCGTTAGCAGAGTGACTGGTCACAGCATTATCAGCTTGAATGTCAGCATGTTCGTTAACCTGATTCATAAAAAATCTTCTTTTCCTTAGCAGTGATTTATTTTCCGGAAAGATATTGCAAAAATATAAACTTAGAGTTTTATTATACTTTAACTGCTTTATAAATCAAAATGTTTTATAAAAAACATATAAAAAAACCCCGCACCTTGTGAGGATGCAGGGAATATTGTTATCGATAATTAATTTTTTACCTGCCGCGTCCGCCGCCTGAGCCTTTACCCTGGCCGCTGCCATTATTACCCCGCCCATAATCTGCCGGATTATCTTCACGATATTCCTGTCTTTCTTGCCTGCGCTCTTGCGCATTTTCGCGGTGTTCTTGTCTGTTTTCACGACGATCCTGTACCTGTTCTTGGAATCTATTTCTTTCCGCCTGATCAATATTTCCATCACTGTTTTTATCTATTTGTTGATGACGAAAAGCTTGTTTTTCCGCTTTATCTACCTTTCCATCATCATTCGCATCCGCTTTATCCAGCCACTTTTCTTTGCGTTCTTGTCTTAAGGAAGTCCCCTCCCCCTCCTCTTGAGCAAATAAAGTAGAACTTGCTGCGATTATTATTCCCACTGCAATGATTAAACCTTTTTTCATATTTTTCCCCTTTGTTTGACAGTCTAGAATCAATCATTTTGGCTCATTCTCGCCTTACTTCCTGTAAGGCTCCGAGGATAAATCTCTGATTTTGCCAGGCCTATCAAAATCAGGCTTTAACCCCGCCAAAATAATTATTCTAACCCTTTCCTTGTGACTTTGTGTCCTTATATTTTCTGTTTTGACCATTAGCCATAAGCTATCAGCCAATAATGCTTTTCATGTTTTCTAATTGTCTCAGCTTTTAAGCAGTTCAAAAGCCCGTTCATTGTCTGATGTGGAAAGAATTATTTTCGCGGGGCAGCCCTGCATGCAGGTTGTGCAGTAAATGTAAGCGATGTTAATATCATTTTGCGTAAGCCTCTCCGAAATATTTTTTAATGCTCCGGGAGTATTTTCCAGTTCAACAATTATTACTTCGTTTTCCCTGACATCTTCATAACCATTATGCGTTAATTCATTTATCGCGGAGACATTATCATCAGTGATAAACATTAAACCCGCCTGATCTCCAACATGGTTAGAATAACCAGCCACAGCCTCCACATTAATCCCATGGTTTACGAGAAAAGATGTGACCTTAGCTAACGCGCCAACCTCATTTATAACTACAACAGATACTTCACGCCCGATTGACATACTTTTAATCACCAAAACCTCCTAGTTGGTTTTTGTAAGTGTATTATTGATTATACATCTTTTTCTAAACAATGTAAATTCGCTGGGACCTTAATATTTAGCGCCATTTTATCTTTGGATTATTCCTAAGAGGAATCCTTTTGTATTCATACTTAGAAAAGCCAAGCAGCATTGCCCCAAAACAAGCGCTTCTTGAGGACAAACCTAAAAAATTACGCACTTCTTCTGAAGAATTTACCGCCATATTAACATATCCCGCCCAACAAGGCCCAAGCCCCATAGACACAGCCGCAAGTTCCAGATAAGTAAAAGCAATGGTTGTAGACTGCGGAGCAATCATGTCCTCTTTTAACCCATGGCCTAAAATCACATGCGGTGCGCCGCGGCAAATCCGGTCCTTACCCTGCTGCCACATGGCAATAGTTAAATCCATGCGCAAAGATTCAGCCATCGGAGATTTTAAATCAATTAACTTCCGCATCCAGGCCACAACAAGTTCCACTAGTTTACGCGTATGATCTTTAGCATAAACAACTGTCCAGCGTACCGGCTGTTTATTCAAACCAGTGGGCGCGTAGCGAGCAATATCAATTAATTTTTCAATATCTTCTTTGAAAACTTCCTTATTTTTATACTGACGGATTGACCTGCGGCCTTTTAAAAATGTTATTAGCTTATCTTCTGGAATTCTCCAGTCAGCCGGCAATTCGCTTAAATCCTTAACCGGCATTTTAGCCAGTGATAAAGCAGCGTGCGGACAGACACAAACACAATGGCCGCAATTAATGCACATTTCTTCCGCGTTTTCTATGGCTGCAGGCATCTGCTTATCCGCATCCATCTTTAATATTTCAATCGGACAAACTTTGGTACAGATTCCATCTGCCTTACACTTATTTTTATCTACTATTATTAAACTCATTACAAACTCCAATCAGCTTTTAGTATTTAAATTATACACTAAATTAAAATTATTATTTTCTAAACGCTAATCGCTATCCGCTGCTTTTCTGCTTTTCACTAATAACTCATAATTAGTAATTCATAACTGCTTTGTCCTTGTGACTTTGTGACCTTGTGACCTAGTGTCTTCTATTCTCTGTCAACCTATTTCAAGATATCACATTATATTATAAACACATCCTTTGCTTTGATTCCATAAAAATTAATATGTTTTTTCTAAGGAAAGAAGTATAATTATATATAGATCAAATTTTAAGTTATTTAAAAAGGAGCTATTTATGAAAATCATACTGTTTTACTGCTTAGTTTTTTCTAGTCTAACAACAGCGGCATTTGCTCATCCGCCTTCAAATATACAGATGCAGTATGACCAGGCAAAAAATGAATTAGTTGTTTCTGTAAACCATCGAATTGCAGCAAATCGGCATGAAAAAGACCGCACTCATTTTATCAAGGAAATTGATCTTGAAATAAACGGAAAAACTATTGATTCAAAAACTTTTGTTTACCAAAACTCAAGTATCGTTAAAGCCCGCTTTGCCATGCCTAAACATGAAAACAATGATCAGCTGACAGTCAAAGCAATTTGCAGTACTGACAGCGAATTAAGCAGTCAATCGTCAATAAGCAGTTTACTCAAATATAAACAAAATGACTGATCACAAAAGATGGTATTTACAAGGGGAAGATTTAAAAGATTTAAACCCCCAAAAAGCCAGAGATTTGATTATTAAATGTTTTTTTGAAGCACAAAAAGAAACATTCAAACGTGCCAAGCAAAAATTCGGCAAATCCTCAGATGATACTGATGTATCACAAAGAATCATCTCGGTTGTCAAACTCACCTTTCAGCAAATAAACGCTGATTTTGACCAACCCACCAAAGAATCTCTACTGAAAGTCATTGAAAGACTGGCCGCAATGTCCGCTTCCTGGGGAACACCGGAAGATATTATTGAGCATCACAAAAAACAAATTCAAAGAGTTTTAAGTCAGCTCTCATAATTCAGGATTAGCCTCTACTCCGTTTTTTGTGATCGCCAGCATAACTCTTTTTATCTTTAGGACCGCGAGAGCGGTCACTTCTGCCAGGGCGGTCACTTCTGCCAGGGCGATCACTTCTGCCAGGGCGATCACTTCTGCCAGAGCGATCGCGATTACCTTGTGAGCCGCGTTCCCGGCCTTTTTCATCCGTCTTAGCCTTAGTAATAAATAAGCCCGCGCCGGATTTTCTGGTATTAAAAAATGCCAATACTTTTTCCGCGTCATAAAAAGCCAGGGTAACAAAAGAAAACTTGTCTAAAATCTGAACATCCTGGATTTGAGTTGATTTAATTTTGCATTTTTCTTTTAAAATATCAATCAGCTTGTTTGATGACAATCCGTCAATTTTACCCTGAGCAACAAATAAACGGGTTTTCCCTTTGCGGTCAACTCCCGAACGATCAATATCGGCATAAGTTTTCGCGTCAAGTTCTCCGGCAAAAGAATGCTGCAAAAGCGCGGCCAAGGCCTGCTCTGGAGAACTGTCGGCTAAAAGCTCATTAGCCAGTTCAAGATATGCCGGCTGAAGTTCTGTTTTAATAATCTCACTAACACTGTTTTTAATTCTGCGTTTTTTTGTCTGGATCACATCTTTTACTTTAGGCAATTCCGCTTTTCTGATATCAGTTTTAGCGGTTTGTTTTATATACTGCAATCTTCGATACTCAGCAGGAGTAATAAAAGTTATCGCGATTCCCTGCTTCCCCGCCCTACCGGTTCTCCCGATTCTGTGCACATATGCCTGCGGATCATTAGGCAGAGCATAATTAATAACATGCGTCAGGTCCTGAACATCAATTCCCCGCGCCGCGACATCAGTGGCAACTAAAACATTAATTGCTTTGCGTTTAAATTTATTTAATATTTGCTCCCGCTGTGCTTGGGAAATATCCCCATGCAATGCGTCAACATCATAACCGCGCTCAGCTAAATGCCTGGATACATTATCCGCGTCTCTTTTTGTCCGGCAAAAAACCAGCCCATAAAAATCCTCTTCAATATCAATAATTCTGCTCAATGCTTCAAATTTATCCGCTTCAGCGACTTCAAAATATATCTGATCAGTATTACTAACCGTAAGCTGCTGAGTAGTAACTTTTATCAGTTCATAATCATGCATATATTTTTTAGCAATCTGTAATATTGGCGGCGGCATGGTTGCCGAAAAAAGCAGCGTGCGCTTGGATGATGGGGTTTTTTCCATTATCTCTTTTACATCATCTAAAAAACCCATGTTCAGCATTTCATCAGCTTCATCCAGCACTAAAAAAGAAATCTCGCCCAACTTTAAGGTACGGCGATTTATATGATCAATGATTCTCCCCGGAGTTCCCACAACAATATCCACGCCTTTTTTTAAACTTCTCAGCTGTAAAGATATTGCTTGTCCGCCATATACCGGAACCACGCTTAATTTTTTTTTGCCTTTTAAAGACTGAATTTCTTCCGCGACCTGAATCGCTAATTCCCGAGTAGGAGTCAGTACTAAAACCTGAACGGCATTAGCGTTTTCTTTTAATTTTTCCATTATCGGCAAACCAAAAGCCGCGGTCTTACCTGTACCGGTATGCGCCTGGCCCACAATATCTTTTTCTCCATTAAGTATTGCCGGAATAGTTTTTTTCTGTATCGGGGTCGGAGATTCAAACCCTTTTGCTTCTAAAACCTTTAACACATCTTCCGATAAACCTAAACTTTTAAATGTATCCATTTTACAACCAACTTTCTTATTTTTTTAATAACAACTTTAAAATCCTTCGGATTTTTGTTTTTTTCCTGTTCGTTTACGATCAACTTCGTTTAAATTCATCTTTCTCAGTCGAATATGCTGAGGAGTTATTTCCACTAGTTCATCATCCTGTATAAATTCAAGCGCGAATTCCAAGGTAATCGGACGCGGCGGGATAAGATCAATCGCGTCATCAGAACCAGAAGCACGCATATTAGTTAATTTTTTTCCTTTCAGCGGATTAACCACCAGATCCGCTCCTTTATTATTTACTCCGACAATCATCCCTTCATATAAAGCATCACCCGGATTAACAAAAATCTCGCCTCTTGCCTGGAAATTATATAACGCGTAGCTCACTGCCGCACCAGCTGCCTGGGAAATCAATACTCCGCTCTGGCGCTCAGGCATATCACCTTTATATGTTTGATATTCAAAAAAGTTTTGATACAT
>Ga0180007_10003558_pt1 | contig 17230 bp, 10 predicted proteins | sample MM_PC_MetaG_FD_121122 | JGI IMG/M metagenome (GOLD analysis project Ga0180007, IMG submission 121122) | Groundwater microbial communities from the Aspo Hard Rock Laboratory (HRL) deep subsurface site, Sweden - MM_PC_MetaG | ecosystem: Environmental > Aquatic > Deep subsurface > Groundwater... | reverse complement strand
TTTGGTAGAAATACGATTAATGTCATTGGAGCAATTCAAGAATTAAGAAAGATTGGGATTGAAATCTACTTTGAAAAGGAAAACATGTCGACACTAGATCCTACAATTGATTTCATGTTAACGGTACTCGCCGCTTATGCTGAAGAGGAATCAAATCAGATATCAACTAATACCAAATGGTCCATCATGAAAAAGATGAAACGTGGTGGCAATACAACGACTAGGCTCTATGGTTATCATATTGAGAAAGAAACATTTACCATCAAAGATGATGAAGCTAAAGTGATAACTTTCATCTTTGATAGTTATCTTCAAGGACTTAGATACAAGCCGATTATTCAGATGCTTAAGGATAATCAGATTCCATCACCAAAGGGAAACGAAGTCTGGTGTCAATCAACCATTGAAACAATACTTACCAATGAAAAATACACTGGAGATAATCTCCTTCAAAAGACACTCTATGGAAAATCTATTAAGAATGTTGATTATGCCATGGGTAGAGTAAATCAGTACCTAGTTAGGAATAACCATCCTGGGATTATCTCAAGAGATAAGTATGATATGGTTCAAAAGATAAGGGATATGAATACAAAGAATAAACATAAAGGTGAAACACATCGAATCAGCCCATATGCTTACTACTTCTATTCAGTTGATTTAGGAAAGTATTTAACCAAGATAACTGAGAAGCATCAGAATAAGTATGAAGTTGAAATGTTACTTGGCCATAAGAATGGAGAACGAGTATCATTTCGATTTGAATATATTAAAGAGGGTATGATGCAAATGGCAAAACATCTAGTTGATAATAGAGCAGCAATCACAACCAAGCTTAAGGAAATGAAAAAGCCCACTTTAACCAAATTGGAATTGGAGAAAGAAAGGCTTTATAGGAGTTTAGATGGGTTACCACTAAGTGAAAGACTTGAAGTGTATGGACTAATCTCTGATGTCAGATTAAGGATAGAAAAACTAGCTAATCTATCTGAAATGATTGATGGATATATCTGTATCGCAAGAAAGCTATCCAAAGAGTTTGATATTGTTTTAGCAAAAGAGTTATTCTCGTTTTTTGTAATAAAAGGATTTGATGTACATTTGATTGTTTCACTTGGTGGAAATGATGTAAAATCAATACCAAATGAACAATATAGAATTTACTCAATTGAAAAGCAAATACTCCACTTGTTCAAAGAGAGAAAATTGGAGTTCAATGTATTATTTTACTAGATAGAAATGCTTACAAAAAAAGGCTAAATGAAATCAATCTTCTTTTTCTTCTAATTTTTTCTTTAACTTATCATATAGTTTTAAATTGATTTCTTTTTTTTCTAGATATTGTTTGACTGATGATTTGATTATATTAATAAAACCATCAGTATCAAACTTTTCGATTTTATCAATTGAAAATAAATCAATATCAATAGTTTTATTACTATTTACAAATGAAACAAGTTCTTGAAAAGATGGATTACTATTATCAATTGTGCATACAACTGCACCGTTATATTTGATTAGAATATTTTTACTCGTCTCCATATTTATTTAATCTCCTTTTTACAGCTTTAACTCCACCATCTAATATCAGTGCTGCCTCATCAAGATTTCTTCCATATTCAAGTGCTCCATATGAGTACTTAAAAACGCATTCTGATTCTTGGTTTGCAATTATTAAATTCTCGGAATCGGAATTTATGACAATGTTTGCATCATGAGATACAACTATTATTTGTCTATTTATTTTTAACTTAGAAAACCAATCTGTGAGTTTATTGTATATTGTGTGGTTGTCAATGTTATCCTCTGGCTGATCGATTAACAATGGTATCTCATTTCTAGAATTGACAATGTATTCCATCAAAATATTTGTTTTGGTTCCTGGAGATTCATCATCAATAAGTTTGCCATTATAATATATTCTGTTGTAGATATTAGTGATAATTTCAAAATTTTTTAGTTCAGCATCTAGTTCAGTCATAGTTTTTGATGGATTCAGATAACTATCGAGGTTGAAGCAATAATCTTTTGCTATAGAAATAAAATTACTAAATGTAAATGGTGTTTTATATTTGCTTTTTGAAACATATGAACTAACAATTCTTAGAAAAAAATCGATAGGTCTTTCAATGATTAATTCTTTTGTGAATCGATAGATTTTTGCTAGTTCAACACTAGTTTGACCGCTTTCATTAATATAAGTGAATTTTTCGCTATTTTCTATTTCAAGTATAGCATTCACCAATTTTACTCTTTCAATATATTTAGAAAATTCTATGTTGATTTTGTATTTCACTAATTTTTCCGTAGAAGCTTGCAACTTTGACTCTGTTGACTTCTCTTCCTTGTATCTGGAAAAATTGGTTATTATCATATTCTTTAAATATACACTATCGAGTAGTTTGAGATTGTATTCATTTATAGAAACTACTATTGATTCCTGAAAAGTATGAATAGCATTCTTTACTTTTTCCTCATTTAGTATTTGCTTAGGAATGATATTTGTTTTTTTAATTTCAGTTTTTTGCTTATCCAAATCAAAATCATCTATAAAACTACACTCTTCAATATTCTTTTTTAATAGCGAAATTCCTAAATCAGTATCATCAATATAAACATATGAAGATATCAAATCGCCAATATTTCCCTTAATTATTTCTTTTGCATCACCATTCACCTTTTCATTGAAACTTGATTTGATTGAATGAATAATACTTTCTATATTGATGGGGGTAACACTTTCAAATTCTTTGCTAAAATACTTTTGGATTTCATCATTTGTATTTTTGCCATCAAAAATTTTTGAAACATAACTTTGATTAAAATAGTCAATCTCAAAGTCATTTGATATAGGATTATTATTCATATCAAAAAGATTACATGAATAATTATCTAAAAACTCAATTCTACTCTGCTTACTGATTAATCCTTTGCTCTTTGTCTTTGTAGCAATTTTGTCAATTAAAATTGATTTTCCTGATCCTCTACCACCAATAATTGAATTTAGCCTCGAGGATAAATCTATTACATCATTTTCAAAATAAATTGATCCTATAAGTTTACTTTTTTGAATTGTCGATAATTCTTCAAAAATAGGTGTTAATCTGCTTGAATCTGTCCCCACTAGTTGAATGCCTCTGAATGTATTAAGACTATTAAAATATATAGGTGGATTGTCCAGATAACTTAATATAGAGTTAAAGGTAGAACTATCAGAAAACGATACGATTGATTGCTCTTTTCCCTCTAAAAAATCTTGCATATAGATTTTAGCATTATTTATTTCTTTATACCCAGAAGTTTCCCAAAAGCAAAAAAATTGGTTAGCGTATTTTCTTGATTTTTGAGATGTATATTCATCTACCCACTCATGGTTAATTCCTCTTTTTGTTTGTTTAAATGCATGTGGACTCAATAAAAAGGTAAATTTAGCGTCTACTAGTTTTTCTACTAATGTTGAAAAATCGATAGGGTTTTTATCAGAGACTTTATAACTCTCTAGAATGGTATTAACTTTTTCAGCAATATCGATGATATCTATTATGCTGTTATCAAAATAAACCAATAGATGTTTACTGGTTTCTTCCTTCGAAAACTGAACATCGATTTCAACTCCTGGTATCACATTAATAAAGTCGCATTTTGACATGAAGTCAATATACACTTCAGTTGATATCTTATTATGATCAGTAAAAGATATCATAGATAAATTAGGATAACTTTTATAGATTTCAAGTAATTTATCAACATATCCAGTTACTGTAAGTTCACCAAACTCTTTGCTAGGTTTTGAACATTGACATGTATGTAAATGCAAATCCCAAATATTAGATTTGTGGTTAATCTTTTCCATTAATATCCTCCTTGAATATTGATAATTATTTGACTCCACTTGTTGCAAATTCAATTCATAACTACTTTAAATATATGTTGAAAAAAGTTACTATCTGGGTTCAATATCACAAACTTAGACTAATGAAATGATAATTTATTATTTAAATAGTTCATAACCACATCACTCTATGTACATTTCGGATATGTATTTGATGATATTAATTAAAGCAATCATTCCGCAACTGCAAATATCCTTTAAAAAATTGTTTCTATCGCTTAAATAGGCTATTTTTATCCATTTTATTCATACATTCAAACATCTATTTGGTGGAAAATACTGCCAGCGAATTTAGTAGCTGTTTTCTCATAATTATTAATTTCAATTTTTGGATTTCGAAATGTATTTTAACCGTTTCATTGGTACAAATCCGCTCAACATTTTCTGCGAAAGAGTAACTGGACTGATACGAATTCCATAATTTTCACACCATTGAATCTTTTTTGGTTAAGGTGTTTTGCTTTTAACTTGTGACAAGAAATTTGTGTATTTTACATCAATTTAATTATATTTGAATCCGTAATGGTTGTTTTTTAATATTATTGCACCATTGATTTGATTTTTAGAGAAAGATAGTCATTTATTCACGATGCTTTTCCACTATCATCTGTTTGATTACATTGATAAAGTACAATATAAACTTCATTAGTTTTCAACATATCATTCGATTTTTCACAAAACATTGAATAGAAAAATAGTATTTTCTTGTAGATTCCAATAGAGATATGATTCACTACTGCTTTGTTAATAGTTTATATTTCAACAAATTCATAGAACGGTTCGTTAATATAATTGACTCTCATGTATTCTTTTAATGCATTATCAAATTCTGTTCTAAAAGCATCTTTCTGATTTAAATTCAATCTAACATATAGAGTTAAATCATTTATTGCACGGCTTAAGCCAACATATATAATGCGGGTGTATTCTGAAATATTTGATTTCTGAGGGTTAGTGTCTTCTTCTTGAGAAAGAACTATAGGTGATTTTAATATTGCTAGTTTGTCAATGTATCCATTTTTTTTGGATATATCTTCTTTACTGAACGGCTCTATGCCAACAATAACCTTTTTAAATTCCAGTCCTTTAGCCTTATGTATTGTCATAATCTTGCTATCGAATGAATATACTTCTAAAATCATTTTTTTGATTGTTTCATATGTTAATAATCTTACATTATCATGAATATCTTTGTTATAATACTCATCACCTTCTTTAGGTATTAAGAAGCAATCTCTTATTAACATGTTTGTGCTTTTAAGCGACTCATTAATAATATTCTCAATGTCTTCCATTGTGGTAGAATCTATGATTTCATCAATTTTTTTAATCAGTATAATCAAATTCTTGTAATAATATCCTTGCTCTTTTGAACTTTTTGTGATCTTTTCAATATCTATAATCCCTCTACATGCGGAGATTATTTCTGCGAGTGAGTTTTTTTCTTTGGCTACTTTTAATTGAACTAGAAACTTACATAGTCTTAACCACTCTTCTCTACCTTGATCAATAGCATTTAACATATCAAGACCATATCCACCAAATTCGTATGTGTTTGCAATCTTTTTTAATGCTCTTTTTTGTTCTGTATCAATATTCGTAAACGAAAACACCTCTGCAGCACTTCTACAAAGGATAGCTGTTTCATTATCTATAACGAATATTGAGTTAGGTTCTTCTAATCCTGTGTGCAGAACAATTTTCACTTTATTATTTACACTTGTGTTTTTAGCACAAATCTGATTTGGAATAACTGGATCTTTTTGACGAAAGTATGAACAAAATTTTATTATGTTATCCGTACTACGCCTATTACCATCAATCTTGTAATCAATCTGTGCGTCTGTTGTTTGAAAATTCTCAAATTCTTTATATGTTGCATTATTAAAACCATAAATAGATTGTACAAGGTCGCCAATTACTCCCCATACAACATTCTTATCATCTGCAAATAATCTCAATGTAGCATTTTGAATGGGATTAGTATCTTGGTACTCATCAACAAAGACATAAGGAAACTTGTATCTCAACGAATATCTAATGTGCTTATATTCTTTGATTAGTGTGTATCCCCAGAACAATATTTCGTCAAAATCTAATTCTTGAGCAACTTCGAGAATAGATGATTTAATAATTTTTATTTCGTCATCAGAAAATACTGGATCTTGGTGTATGGTAACTATATTTGAATCATTGAAGGGGTACGTATTTAAAATATCTATTTTCCATATGCATTGCCCGATTTTTGTCTTTGATAGTCCCTCGACTTTGGTTTGATCCATACCTTTTGATACCAAATATTCATGTAATTTTTCTTTTTTGCATGTCGCTAAAGGACTCATTCCTTCAATTCTAGGTTTAAGAGATACTGAATCAGATATTTCTATTCCGTACTTGTTCTGAATCTGGTGTCTTAACTGTACACGATTGTTTTTTAGTACGACATCGTATAAAAAACTATGGATAGTAGAAACATAAACATATTGGTTATAGACCCCGAGTCGTTTTATTATTTCATCTGCTGCTGCATTTGTATAAGTAATGCAAAGAATCTTTCGACCATTCTTTTTGAGCTTTAAACTATTCTTAACAAGAGTTTTGATATTTTCTATTAATAAGTATGTTTTCCCCGCTCCAGGACCAGCAAACACTCTGAATGATCTTTCGTTTTCATAAATCTTCAAATCACTGGCTGAGTCTACTAATAAAGTGTTTACTATATCAATAGCCATTCCAACCCCTCCTTTATATATTCTGGAACAGAAAGATATATTTCGTGTTCTTTTTCATTTACAACTTCAGTTGGTTTTCGCTTAATATTTGGATTAGATGCGAGGGCTAATGCAAAGTTACCTTTGCTATTTTTGATGTACTCATACAACAAGTTTGTGAAGAAAATCTTTTCTATTAATTTCTTTTTAGATTCAATTGCTTCTGCATTGTATCTTTCATAAAATAACTCCAAAAGTCCATTCACTTTTTCTTTAGTTTGCACCGGAGTGACTGTTTCTATACCATCATTTAAATCCGTTATTGATTTTCTCTTAACAAATTCTTTGATTCCACAAGGAAGATTAGCCATATCCACCAAGAAACCGAAGTTTTTATCATTGTCGTAATTCTCTAATATAAGTTCCGTCTCAAATGTATGACCAAATTTTTTCTGCGTATAAAATTTGAAGTATTCATTACCTATAAATTCCCTGTTCATAAACTTTTCATATTTGTTATTAACATGTGATTCATAATCATCAAAATTCGCTAATTCATTTGATTTGCCTTTACTAATCACATATTTAAAGTCACAATCTCTAAAACATACAGCCTTTTTATTCTGACCGATGAATATAGGAAGAAAATTGTTGAAATTAATTCCTCCGACTTCTTCAATCACTATATGTTTGTTAGTTAGCTTTATATCTAGTAATTCAGCAAAAATTGGAATTGTTAATTTTTCAGCAATACCTTCAACCAATACCACCTTATTGGAGAATAAAATATCGCTTCTAGTTATATCAAGAAATTTTTCTAGATGTGCTCTATAGTGCTTAAAATTTTTCTCTGTTTGGTGCTCAAACCTTGTGAAATCTAAAACACTTTCAGTGTCTAGTTTCATTATATTTAAAAACTCCCGAACCTTAGATAACTCAAAGCAATTTCCAAATCTAATTGATTTGACATTTTTCATTTCTTCACCAAATTTCTCATAATTAAACAGTATCATGTGATCAAAAATCGTTGATGCCGAAATGTTTGGTGAATGGGTGGTAACAATAATTTGATTTTGTATTCCTTTTTCATTATTTGCTTTTAATTTTTCTATATATTTAATCAGTTGATACTGCATATTCGGGTGGAGGTGTGCTTCTGGTTCTTCAATCAATAATATGTTGTAGTCGTTATCTTTCTTCTGTTTAATCTTGTTACTTATATAAATAAGGTTATTGTATCCAAGACCATTATAGGATACTGGCAACAAATATCCTGTTTCAGTATTCATCAGTTCATAATGAAAATACCTTGTAAAATCTCCATCAAAAGCAAAAGATGCAATAAACTCATTCTTACCATTAGTAATTCCGATTTCTTCTTGATCTTCTTTAATTTGAACATTTATACTATCCGTGATATCTTCGAATGCTGACTCAAGAGTGCTATTAATTTCACCGGTTACTGTTCTAGTATTTACGCTTTCAATTTGAGTTCTTACAAATGTTTTAGAAACATTTTCAATGTCAACAGATGGTCTTTCAGCTTCGATTTTATCAACTTCAAAGATTGAATTTACATATTTGGTTTCAACAATGGAGTTCGTTTCAACATTGTAAAAATTTTGTTGGTAATTGTCTGTGAAAGAAGTCAAGATTTCCAAGAATTCCTTATAGTTGGAAACACTACTCATTTGGGTTTTATAGTCTTCTAAGCTTGTTGGATCTAACTCATATCTAAGTTCAATCAATGCATTTAACAATGCAATGTTGTTATCCTCATCTAAACCACCATCTTCTTTGTATTGTAAAAATTTCTCTAGTTTTTCGAACGCAGAATCAGGCTTGGTAAAGTCAATTGCATGTTGTATTTCGTATTTAACTCGAATTATTGGAGGAGCTTCTTTGTATTTATCAAAGTTTTCCATTAACGCATTTTTATTGATGTCATCAATTGATATTTTCGAAGAAGAGTGCAAAAAACTAATTACTTTTAATAGATTACTTTTACCTGAATTATTAGCCCCTATAATAACATTTAAACCCTCTTCTAGTTCAACCTCAGTGGTGTAAAAATTTCTATATAATTCAACAAATATTTTTTTTAGATACATTTGATTATCCTCCCTAATTATCTAGTTCATATGTCAACCAAATTTTCAATTTCATTTTACTCATAATACTTCCAAAACTTATTAACAAACTTATTAACAAACTTATAGAGAATAGGATACAACAAAAATGTACTGCATCATAAGAATAGTTAAAACTATTTCTCTATTCTAATAAACAATTTAAGATAGCGTCGTTTGCTTTCTCAGAAACTCCATCATTTTCATGGTCATACAAATATGGAATTTTGTGTATGACATTATCACTAGTAATCCTAAACTCGTGGTTTCCTCTTTTAAGAACATTCACTATAAGCGCTTTACTACCCGATGTTTTCTTGAGTTTTCTCAGTATTTTTGCTTTTATTTCAATATCTTTTGCATCGTAGTTTTGCCAATGCTTGAAATCAATGTAAACATTTTTATACTTGTAATCGAAAAGTTCAAACTCATCTAAATCTTCAATTTCCTGTAAACTATCACCTAAAATTTCCACCTCAACAGTATGTCTTCCTATTACTTCTCCTAAAGCTCCTTTATAAACTTGTCCATAAAAGCTCGGTAGCATGATATACTTTGCTTTTTTAAACTCAATAGCATATCTCTTTTGACTAAAATGCTCTTTTAATCTATCATTTTCCATAAAATATAATAGTCCACATTCAATCTCTGAAACCTCATGATAATCATATTTTGTATCGATTAACAGTCTATTGATATTTCCATGATTATCAATTCTATATGTATAAAATGAGATTTTTTCATTAAACTCATAATAATATTCTTTATAGTCATCGGGGATATAATTTGCAGTTGGATTTTTCAAAACAAAATCTCTGAGCTTAATCCAATTACTCTTGAATGTTTCATTAGTTCTTAATTTATATGCAAAATTATTAATTTTTCTCCTGCATGCTTTATTCTTATTAGTGAAATCTACCAGTTCTTTGAAAGAGTTATCATATTTCAAGTCTAAAATACTTTTGAATTTGTAGTTTAATAACCTGTCACTTAATTCATCTTTAATATCTTGAACACGAAGCACAATCTCTTGATCGACATAAACTTTTGTGAGTTTATTATGAATTCTTGATCTACTAATTCTTCCAACTGCTTGAATTACTATTTGAGCAGTGTGAAAAGGTAAATCCTTGTTCTTATTACTGATTTTTAAATACCTGTCCTTGTAAAATGTTTTTCTGAACCCATTTTCTATATTCTTTTTAAACTGATAGTATTCTATAGATTTGTTCCGGTATAGGTACTCCTGGTGAAATAAAAAGCGTGATAGGTCCACATATGGTTCATCACTATCTTCATTGATGTGTTGAATTAGATTCGATGGTGTTTGAACATAAATTGCATCGAAATCTTTTTCTTTTTTTACAGAACTAGGATCGATTATCACAGATTCATGCATAAAATCTAAGAGTTCATATTGAATGTTTTTCCCTGTACCGATAGTTTGATAAGTAGTAATCAACATAACTTTGTTGTCCTCAGCAATATATCGGTGTATTTCCTCTAATTGAACTTCAAAATCGAAACTACCAACGACGTATTTATTATACTGATTGATGCCATGAAAAACTGAGGCCTCCTCAATGACTTGATCCAATAGACCAAGATCATATCCTTTGTTATATCCAGGCATCGCATTGAGAAAGCATATGATTGACTTTTGCTTTTCCTCTTTTGCAAAAAGGATATATACTTTTGCTAACTTAAGAAGATTATAAATTTGATATGTATTCGATTCCGTAATATTGAGTTTTGATAAAAAATCATCATTACCAACAAGAAACAAAACCAAGTCAGCTATTGCATCAGCAATCGCTAGCGTATTGGTATCATCAACAATAGTAGCCTTTACTTGAGCGTTGTTATTAGTAAACTCTATTTGTGTCTCATCGAACATACTTTTAAGCGTTTTAAACTCCGATTCATTGAAAGTAACTAGATTACCCTGTAACTTCTTGCTAAGAAACTCTAAATCATAATTGCCTATAATTGTCTCAAGTGTTGCTGTAGCTGACATGCCAACCACAAGAGATACTTTAGATAGATTGGCGATAATACTTTCAGGAGTTGAATTGAATTGATACAATCTGATTCTTGATTGGAAATCATGATAGTTGCTGTCCTCAACTTCAAGAAACATAAATCCGTTATCAATGAATGTAGGCTGCTTTTCAATTACTAGTTGACCGTTTATATTAATGTTTTTTAATGCAGTAATAATGAAATCTCTCATGTCATCGTTAATATTAAAAATAGATACTACTGATTCAATTGCTTCATCTATTGTATAGTAATCTGATTTTGTCGATTCATTTTTTACTGATTGATAATTTTGTGCAATCATGCTGATTCCGTTTATAAAGTAATCAATTGTTTTTTTAATATCTAGTATTGCTTCTTTAAGTTCGTATGAAATACTTGGTTTTCTTTCAGCTGTTACTCTATTTACTGACGTAAGCTCATCATATACTAAGAATAAATGTTTCTTCGACTTATGTCTTATTACTTCTATAGTTCTACCATCACTAAATAAAAAGGCTTTATCGCTACCATCCTCATCCGACTTAAACAGATGACTCATCTTATACTTTTCATAAATCGCGTTAAAACGAGCAATATTCTTGTCAATTATCTTTTTAATATGGTTTTCTTCATTGTTTTCCTTTTTATTTACATCATATGCTCTTGTTGTCTTAAATATTAATTTAGGAAAAATTGTGTTTTTTAGAACATTAAAAATAGATGTAAAAAGAGCAATAATATCTACATTAAGTTTGATTCCATCTTCGATAATGTGATTAACAAGAATTTTCTTTGTAGAATCAAACTCATCAATAAAAATTATTGAGTTTTTTATGATTTCGTCATTATAAAAATAAAAAGGTAATCTATAGAAAGTGTCAATTGGGGAAAAAAACTTATCAGTACTCATTAGTAAGATTCTATATTTTTCTAAATCAACCGTAGGGTATAAAATACTCATCCATGGATTATCTTTTATAACTTTTTTTCTATCAAATTGTGATAAATTTTTAAATAGGAGTTTTTTAATGGTTTTTCTAAATTCCGGTTCGCTTTTTTCATTTATTTTTTTTAGCATATTATTCATCAATAACGAATTAACTCGTAGATTTGAATTGCTAATTTCATTTAGCTGCTCAACATCAAGTTTTAATTCTTTAAACTGTTTTAAATCTAGTATTATTTTATTATCGATGTTAGCCTTATTCCAATTCTCAATAAGAGTTTCTGAATATGGTTTCAAAAAAAGAACACTATCAATGTACTTATCTTCGAGTAAGAACTGCAGTTCTTCATCTGGTAGATTTTTCTTTAAATTTGTAACATAGAATATTTTTGAAGTTTTTTTATCTATATCTGATAAATAATCGTATATAAACTTTACAGCTGCGGTTGTTTTACCAAGCCCTGTCGGTGCGTCAAACAAAATTAGTCCAGTATCATTAGATCTGCTAATCATTTTTTGTAATATGTCTTTCATTTCATCACTCCTGACTACAGCATGTCATTGAATGGTTTGATATAACTAATTGATACAGGGAACCATTTCAATATCCTAAACCTAGACTATCTATATTGAACACACAGCAAAAATCAGTTCATACCCACATCACCTCATGGATGTTTTTGGATATCCTAAATGATGACTTGGTTCAATCAACAACTCTTACACTATTCACATCATTAAATACACTCATTTTATCGCTTAAACAGCTCTTTATAGCCATTTTCTGCACACAACCAAACATTACTTCGGTGTCTTTAATGTGATATGAATCATTTAAAAATATACTAGTGCAATACATTCATCAGCAACTATAAGTTTTTTAATAAGATGGTATTTACTGTCATAAGTGTCATTAAAGGTATTTTAAATATCAAGAGATAACCAAGCACCCAAAAATACACGAAATTATGTATGCATGTCAAACTTTAACTACATTGGCTGCTTGTTGTCCGCGTTCGCTGCTTTTGACGTCAAATTCTACTTGATCACCTTCTGCTAATGTTTTGTATCCTTCGGTTTGAATTGCACTAAAGTGTACAAAGATGTCATTACCTTCGGCTGATGAAATAAACCCATATCCCTTATCAGCATCAAACCACTTAACTATGCCTGGTTTCATATTGCCTGAATGAGGTGTGGGAATTCTTCGCTCTGTTACCTCATTTTGATTAAATAAATTTGATTTTGCAATTTTTTCTGCTGCTCTTATTATAAGATTCCTTGCACTTCTATTCGAACTGATTTTTTTTGCTTCTATATCAATATTAAAATCACCTACTATATGTGCTTCTGTGACTGCAGCAATGTATGAGGCTAAAAACTTAGAGTCTTCATGATTTGAACTAACTAATCTATTTCTAATTTTTGTAGTCTGAATATCAAGAAGTAATCTATACAAATATTCTTTATCGAGTACGGGATTTGTTTTACTTCTGAATAGATTAAAAAAATCAAAAATATTGAAAGTTAATTCGGTATTGACAATATTCCTAAAAATACTGTTGATGTCTTCTCTAGCGTGTTCACCAACTTCATCTCTCAACAGTAATGAAGAAAGGTAATCATTTGCATTACCAATAATGTAATCATTCTCGCTGAACAAGTAACCATAAATATAACTATTGAAGTCTATAATTGGTTTAACATTATTCACATCAATATTAATCCTATAATCCAAATCGGTAAATTGACCTTCAATAATCTTTTTATATATCAGATGTCCGTTCAAATCAAGATCTTGGATATAGAATTCTTTATCAAGTTCGAATACTGGAATAAAATATGTAGGATATGTTGAAATACTCTTTATTCCATATGAAATAAAATAAGTCTTCATATCAACCGCTCCTTAAGTAAATAGTTTTTTGTTGCTATCATGATATTATTTCGCATAGTACTTGGTGGTAAACCCAACTCATCATAATAACAAACATTAAATTGATACTTTTCTATATACGCCTTAATAGGATGTTCAGATGACTCCCTTTTAAATAGAGATGGAAGAATAAATGTTAGTACGCCTGTAGAAAGAACGCTTTGGTCTTCGATAACAACCTCAATTGTTCTAGATCTTAAATCATATACCTCATAAGGAACACGTCGATATTGAATATGTCTAGCATAGTCCCTTAATGTAGGATTTTCAACATCAAAACTTATATCTTCTTTAATAATGTCATTATAATAAGATTCTTTATCTTCATAAAAAACTTTGATTATTTTATTGAAACTAATAGTGTCTTTATTTAAGTTGAAATCATTGACTTCGTAAAGTTTTTCTTTAAGAATGAAATAATGATTGAATCTACCTGAATCAAAAGGAAAAGCATCGATGATTTTATATGCCTCACTTTTTACAATAATACATATTGGAAATGTGTCAGTATCGAAGGCTTTGGCATTATCAACATTATAGCTAGGTTTTCCATAAAAAAGAAATGTTCCTTTTTCTTTTACCGGATGAACTATTTGTCCTTCAAAAGTATTTTTTTCGATAATACATTTTAATTTTGCTATGCTTGTTGTGTGATACGAAGGAAGAGCTTCCCTAAATACATCCGTTTTAATATTATCAATCTCTACCTGAAATTTTGACAAGATTTTCCCCTCCAATTTTTTATAGTGAAAATAAAGTTAAGCAATTTGCAGTTCAGTTCTATTTATTTTTTTACTTATATTATTGAATATATTTTAATCTAATGAAATGATGAAACTCTTCTATTGTATTACTATTTTCTAAGTCACGAAAATCCTTATCAGTAAACTCACCTAAATTCATTCTTAATGCAGCAGTTGTTGCCCCACCGATAAAAATCTCATCATGCACTTGTGTAGGTGGATTTTCATTTTGGTCACCAGAAACATGGATATATTTTAGTTCTGGGTTGTATTTTTTTGCCATTAATATGATTGGTTTTGCAATAGTTAGAGGAATATTACTTCCTAACCAAATCGCTTCATGCTTATCATTTTTGGATGTTGAATTATTGGGAGATATATACTCTTCGACATTGTATCCGTTATTAGTTAATTGAGAGATTAATTCTCTAAATTGATTAAGCTGATGCACGAAAATTTTGTAATCATAACTTTCTATCTCTAAATCAGTATTCTTTTGGAATTGATCATCATATCGTAAAAGAGACTTTGGAGTGTTAACTATTTCTTGTCTGATGTTTTGTATAGAATAATCCATTTTGTCAAATTTTTCAGATAGAAACTCTCCAAATTTATTTAAAGATATCAATTGTTTTTCATTCTTGCTCAATTCCCGGTTAAATTCTAAAACACTAATGAAATTTTCTTCCTTGACATAATCACTTGGTGCGTAGAGTTTTGTGTGATGCTTAGTTACCAACATGTAAAATATAACCATCACGAATACAGGAAATACTACGATGAATATTGTTAGTATCCAATTTTGCATGTCTGAGAGTGTTGATAAACCAATCACTAGTGAAGCTATTGCTTCGACTAAGACTAATGATAGCGCAATGATACCAAGTGGGTTTTTAACAAACTCCAGATTTTTCTTGGTTTCGTTCATATTTTTCTCCTTTTTAAATAGTTAGATCAATCATACTTTCCTTCTAATAAATAGTATGGAGGAATATAACATACAATAAGATTCAATAAGGAATCCTCAGCTTAACATTTGAACAAGTAGCTTTAATAATCTACTGATTCCTCAAGAAATATGCACTTAAACTATCCCCTTGTATCGAAAATTACATCATCTCATAGTACATTATATTTGAGATTTTATAGAAAAAACAGGGCGTATATGTCCTATAACGACAAAAAAGCATAGAAAATGCTCCTTGTTTCAATATTTTCTTCAAAACTGATAAAAATAGTTATATTCACAACTCATTTACTTTATATTTCTGAGTATAGCTCAAACATAGATAAAATGATTTCTCAGGTTTCAATCTGACTCTACCCTTTTTATCATATTTACTATTTATAGAGATTTTATCTTTTCTACCTACAAATTTGATATCACCCAAATTTGTTACATAGAATCTTATATCTCTATCGAGTTGATAAGGATCACATCTATTAATCAGTGAGCTTCCTCTTTCCTTGAAGTAATCCAGTGATGACAGTGTATTTAATTTCAATGTGAAATATATCTGAGGCTTTCCGCCTTCATATATATCTTGTACGATTGAACATATCTTAAACTCTACATCACTATTCAAATACTTTTCATTAATACCAAGCTTTTCTTTTGCCTGCTTCTTCACAAACAGTTCTAAATCTTTTTCTGTTGAGCCTGTTTTTAAACTCACTGGTAATCTGCCAGTGAGTGATGCTGTTACTTTATCTTTCGAGTAGGTAGCATTTTTACTTCTACGTGGAATAATTATTGTATGGTCACTTAATATCACCATGCAGTTAAATCCAATCTGATTCGCGAAACTAGACTCACTGAGTGGTCTAAGTACTGGACCTGGTTCATAAATATGTCTAAGTGAAGCACTACCTCTTATTGGATAATCTATTGCTCTATTTGTGAGTAGATGATCAAAATAGTTTGTTTTTTGTGTTTTTAAGATATACGTAGTTTCTCCATCATCATCCTTCTTTGAGTCAATATCATAGAGTCTTAATGTGTCAACATTCTTTATATATGAGTTACTATGCGATTTTAAGATATCAAAGTAGAACGTACTGAATAAATCATCTAGCATAAACATCTCAGGTTTATGTTCAAAAATGATTTTTTTCGGAGAATCAATAATCGTTTTGAAATAGACTTCTCTTTTTAAACCATTGTAATCAATTACAATTGGTACTTTCTTAACATCTTCTTCATAATAGACTTTCTTTAAGAATGAACCGTCTTGTTTCGACTTGACTTTATCTTCTCTTGAGTTCTTATAGGAGTTGACTAAGGATGTTATCAAATTCGACAAAAAGAACCCTATAACTGCAGGTACAAACACATTTCTTGTTTCCACAGGTAAAACAAAGAAACTGATTACTACAAAAATGCTGAAAAAAGGTACTCTAAAATAACTATTGTTCCATAGCCTTTTAGCTCCATTTATCATGGTTTCCATATATATATCCCCTTTTGAGTTGTTTATTTCATTATAGCATTTATATTTTAGCTATATTATAAAAAATAGAATTAAATGCAGTAAATGCATCCAATTCTATTTCATTCAATCTTTAAATAGCGTTTTATATACAGAATTTCTAAGATGCTGGCTGAACAGCTGTCGTACCACGAGCCTCAATATGATCTGCAGGCATCAATTCATAATCTACATCCCAACCTGAGAATACCATACCATCAGGTATTGTTGGGACTAGATAGGTAATCTCATCTTCATAAGTATAGCTTTGCATTCCGTAATAGACTCCATCTAAGAAGTAGGTAATATAATATAAATGCTTTTCATAATCACCGTTCACTACTAAATCCTGTGCAGGCATTGTGAAACCATCAACATCCCAT
>Ga0180007_10003557_pt1 | contig 17235 bp, 12 predicted proteins | sample MM_PC_MetaG_FD_121122 | JGI IMG/M metagenome (GOLD analysis project Ga0180007, IMG submission 121122) | Groundwater microbial communities from the Aspo Hard Rock Laboratory (HRL) deep subsurface site, Sweden - MM_PC_MetaG | ecosystem: Environmental > Aquatic > Deep subsurface > Groundwater... | reverse complement strand
GCTTCGGGACGGGACACTGGCGATCTCCTTGGCTGCGGCTGGCCGGGCTGTGCGTGACTCTGGCTCGTGTTCCTCATCGGACGCCCGGCGCGTTTGGATTAGGGCGCCTTGGCGCGCTGTGCCGGTCCTGCGGCGCCGAGCATCACCCGGCGCTGCTCCGCGCCGTTCTGCAACAGCACCTGCCCCGGCTCTACGGAGACAAGCGTCCAGCCGCGCGCGGCCTCGCCGATGTGCAAGGACACGGACGCGCCGTCCACCTGGAGCATGGCCAGGGGCCTCTCGCCGCCAGCGATGACGCCCACCAGCCGGAAGCCCTCCAGGCCCAGGCGCGGGGAAGCCGGGGCTGCTGGCTGGGACTTTGCGGCGCTGGCCGCAACGGGAGGGGCCTTGGCAGCGGCCGGGGGAGCCGGGAGCGCTGCGGACTTACCCGGCGCAGAAGGGGCCTGCGCGGACGGGGACGAGACGGGCTGTGACGGCGCTGCCGGGGCAGCGGGCGTGGCTGTCGATCCAGGCGCGGCAGGCTGCACGGCCAGGCCCTGCACGCTGGAGCCGCCCGAAAGCGGCGCCGTGGCGCTGACCTGCGGCGCTGCCGTGGCCTGCGCGGAGGTGGCCGGCATGGCCCCCTCTGGCGTCAGGCTGGTGTCCGCCTGGGCAAAGGCTGCCTGGGCAGGCGCGGGCGGGCGCGCAGAAGGAGGTTCTTCTGGCGCGACGATGGGCGCGGGCGGCTGCCCCAGGGGGAAGAACGGCGAGCTCTCGAGCTTCAGGACATTGCGCTCCAGAATGATGCGCACCGGCGACTCCTCGCCGTAGGCCTGGCCCTGGGCGCGCAGCTCCTCGGGCGGACGCAGGTTTGGCGCGGGCCGGGGCACGAAGCTCGTGGCCAGATAGGCGATGCCCAGGCCGATGGCAGCGGGCAGGGCCAGCTTCGGCAACGTGCGCCAGACAATCTGCATTCGCCCCCCCTCTCCGTGCGCCCTACCCGGCCAAGGCCTTGGCGATCTCCTGCTGCGCCTCCGCCGTGAGGTAGGGGTGCATGGGGATGCTGAAGATGCGCGCGGCCACGGCCTCGCTTGCGGGCATGGAGCCTGGCTGGTAGCCCAGATTGGCGAAGGCCGGCTGCAGGTGCAGGGGCACGGGGTAGTAGATGCTCGAAGGCACCGAAGCCTTGGTCAGGCGGTCCAGCAATTCCTGGCGATGCGCCGTGCTCTCGGCCTGAATGCTGTACTGGGCGTAGACCGAGACATTGCCCTGCGGCACCACGGGCAGGGTCAGGCCGGGGAGCGCTCCGAGCAGCTCGGCGTAGCGCCGGGCCACGTCCTGGCGCAGGCGCACCTCGTCGTCAAAGATCTCGGCCTTGGCCAGGAGCACCGCAGCCTGCATGGTGTCCAGCCGCCCGGTGATGCCCAGGCGCACGTTCTGATACTTGTCCGCGCCCTGGCCGTGCACGCGCACGGACCGCAGAAGCTCCAGCAGGTCGGGATCGTCGGTGAAGCACATGCCTCCGTCGCCGTAGCAGCCCAGCGGCTTGGCCGGGAAGAACGAGGTGCAGCCGATCTGGCCGTAGGAGCAGGCTCTGCGCTTGGCCCCGGAGAACTCCTGGGTGGCGCCGAAGGCCTGGGCCGCGTCCTCGATGACGAAGAGCCCGTGCGCGGCGGCCACGGGCAGGAGGGCCGCATAGTCGGCCAGCAGGCCGAACAGGTCCACCGGAATGACGGCCTTGGGCGTCAGCGTGCCCGCGTGCTGCGGCAACGGGTGCAGCGAGGGGTCGCCAGCACGCACCGCGCGCACGGCCAGGTCCAGCCGCACGGGATCGATGTTGTAGGTCACCGGGTCCACATCCACGAACACCGGCGTCGCGCCGAGCAGCGCCACCACCTCGGCCGTGGCCATGAAGGTGAAGGGCGGACAAAACACCGCATCGCCGGGGCCCACGCCCAGGGCCATGAGGGCCATCATCAGCGCGTCCGTACCGGAGGCGCAGCCCACAGCGTAGCGCGTGCCGCAGTATCCGGCCAGGCGCTCCTCCAGGCGGGCCACCTCAGGACCGTTGATGTAGGCTCCGGACATGAGCACGGACTGGATGCCACGCTCCACTTCCGCCGCCACGCGGCGATACTGGGTCTTCAGATCGATGAAGGGGATGCTCATTGGGTGAAGGCCTCCGTCTGTCCCTGCGGCTCCTGGGCCGGGGGCAGGACCTCGTAGATGCGCACCAGGGGGAAGCCCTCGTGCACGAGTTTAAAGTAGCTTGAAACCTCAGCCCGGGCGGGGTCGCCGATTAGCAATTGTACGGCCATGCTGTTGTATGCCGTGTCGTCCATGAGCCGGACCTGCTTGGCCACGTCGTTGATGAGCAGATGCGGCGCGGCCGGGTTCACGGGGAAGGCCACGCGCCGCGCGCGCCCCTCGGCCAGCACGTCCACGCTCTTGATGGGGATGGGCGCGCTGCCTGCCCGGAAGACCATGACGCCGCGTCCCTGGTCGATGTTGAAGGCCTCGTTCACCGCCTGTGTTTTGGCAGGCGAACCCTTTCCTGCCACCACGTCCCAGCTGCCGTAGAAGCCCATCCAGTGCAAAAGGCTCATGTTCTCCCAGCAGACCACCAGGTACTGCGTGGGCGGGCGCTTCATGGGCTGGTCCGAGGTGGCCAGCATGGCGATCTCATGCTGCACTTCCGAAGCCGATTGCTTGTCCCAGCGGCGCGCCGGGTCCTGGTTGAGGCCCGCGCTCATGTTGATGAGCTGGGCCGCCTGGCGGGGGGAGGACGTCATCAGGGCCAGGGCCGTGGGGTAGATGTCGCGGCCAGCGTGCCTGCCCCCGTCGGTGGGGGTCATGTGCTCGGCATAGTACTGCGTGGCGTAGCCGTAGTCCCACCAGGTCCAGACCGAGGAGCCCTTGGGGGCGATGGCCTTGAGCTTCATCAAGGCCTCGGCGTGGGCCGGAGCCAGCACCGGAGTGGGCGCCAGCTCGCGGTAGCTCCCCACGTACCCAAGGAGGCACCCCCCGGCCAAAAGGATCTGCACCAGCGTCAAGGCGTTTTCGCGCATGCCGGTGCGGGCCAGGAGGGTCTTTCCCAGCCAGTGCACGCCCAGACCCAGGCCCAGGGCAAAGGCCGGGCCGCCGAACATGGCGAAGCGCACGCCCATGAACAGGCTGGCCACGCCCAGAACCGTAATCGGCAGCAGCAGCAGAAACGCCGGGCGCAGCACCAGGATGCACACCATGCCAAGCCCGCCCAGAACGCCCGTCCAGGACGACACCGAAACCCCGCCGAAGAAGGTCGGCCAGTCCACCACGTTCTTGGCCTCGCGGATGCTCTGGGTGATGCCCGGATAGCTCGGGCCGTGCACGGCCCCCACGTCAGCGGCAGCGCCGCCGACCGGGGCGGCGTCGGCCACGGGCTTCAGGTAGCTCAGCGCTTTCCCGACAAAGGGACCCAGCGGCTCAAGCATGCCGCCGAGCACGGCCAGAACCAGCAACACCGCCAGCCAGACCCAGGGGTGGTCCAGCAAGGGCCGCAGGCGCTCGGGCCTGCGCCAGAGCAGCGCGGCCAGCCCGAGGGTGGCGGCGACAAGGAGCCACTCCACCAGAGAAAGGGAAAAGACGCCCGCGTTGAAATGGCGCAAGCCCGCATAGGCGGCCAGCGCGTACACCACGAGGAGCCGGAGGGCCTGCATCCTGCGCCCGGGGCGGCCCGTGGCGGCAGCCAGGACCACGGCAACCCAGAACAGGGCGATGCCGATGGCGCGGATGTCGTCGTGGGCGAAGTGCGCCACGCGCGCCACCAGGCCGTAGCCAAAAGCCAACCAGGGCAGCGCCGCCGGAACCGGGTCGCCTTGCTGCCGCTCCTCCGGCGTGGCGAGCCAGCCGCGGGTGCAGCAGAACGAAAGCAGGTGCGCCAGCATGAAGCCCATCAACAGGGGCATGAGCAGGGTGAAGGGGTCGGAGTCAAAGTAGCCCAAGCGGGAGCGGTAGTAGAAGCCCGGCGCAAGCGCGCCGATCATGCCTGCGGCGATGGCCGCCCGCCGGCCGCCCAAAAGCCAGCCCCAGAGCGCCGTGCCCATGGCCACGAAGCTGCCCAGATAGGCTGGCGCCCAGAAGCCGATCTTCCACAGCGGCGCTCCGGAAATACTGCTCAATGCGCGCACAAGCAAGGACATGCCGTACTGCGTGAAGTTGCCCACGCCCTTGGCTCCGGCCATCCAGGCGTAGGAATCGTGCGTGGCCATGATCCGCTCGCCCGCAGCCGTAAGCCCGGGCCCCGCCCAGTTGCCCGCGTCCATGAGGCGGACTGCCAGAGTCACCCCGTAGCCAAGCAGCGCGATGGCCAGAAGCCACTTCCAATCCTCGCGCCAGACCGGACGTTCGTCCAGGAACTCGCTTGCCTGCAGATATTTCTGAGATAAGGCCTTCATGCGGATTCTGCCTGCCTTACGGTTTTTTCTCGCCCAAGCCCCGGCTTGCGCCCGCTGCGGACTCCCCGCCCCGGACCACCCTCGCCGCAAGCACTATGCACAACCGCCGGAACCCTGCCTGGTCCTCCTGGCGGTGGGAAAACAACGTCCAGCCTTCGCCGGTCTTCGCTCCATCCTTGCCCGAATCCTGTGTCGAACCCTGTGTCGAACCCTGTGCCAAGCCCGAAACCGCGTCCCTGGCGCTCTGGCCCCGGGCCACAAGCAGCAGCAGCGAGCCCTCGGGCAACAGCGCCTCGGCAATCTGGAGACGGGCAGCCCCCTCAGAGTCTTCCAGGCGTACACGCACGGACAACTGCCCGTTCTCCGGGTCCTGGAGCGGCGTGAACACCAGCCTCTGGCGCACCGTTTCCTGGGCAGCCCCCGCGCCAGCCGGGCCGGGCCGGGTGATGCTCAGGCTCATGTCGCCACCGTCCGGCACCGCTGCCCTGGGCCGGGCCAGCACCCGCACTCCGGGGTCGGCAGCCAGTTGCGCAACCAAGGCGTCCAGCCCGCTCTGCGCGGTCAAATTCCCGACACCCGCTGCGCCACCCGGCGCACTTGGCGCCTGTCCGCGCAGGCTCACGTCCACGCCCACGGCGGCCTGGGCAAAGCCGCTGGCCCCGGCAGGCGAACCCAGCGGCGGGTTCGAAAGCACCGACGCCCCGCCCACCGGCCCCGGCAGCGCCGCCAGAATCTCGCCCTGGCCGGAAGCCTGCGCCGGAAGCTCCAGCACCAGAGCCTCCACCAGCACCCGGGGACGAGGCTGGTCCATATCCTCCACCAGGCGCTCCACCCGGGCCATGAGCTCCGGTTCGGCCAGCACCACCACCGCGCCCGCCTCGGCGTCCACGCGCACGCGCAGGCCGCTCAGGCGTTTGTCCGACTCGGCAAGTCCCCGCAGCGCAGCGGCCACCTTCGCCGCCCTGGCGTAGCGCAACCGGAAGGCCCTGAGCGCCGGGACTTCGCGTCCGCCCGAATCCAGCTGCGAAAGCAGGCGCTGGGCCTGCCCGAGCTGTGCGCCGCTCCCGGCCAGGAGCACGGAGTTGCTCCACTCCAGAGCCAAAACGACAGGGGCCGGTCCCGGCAGCCCCCGAAAATGCATGTCCAGCTTGCGTGCCGCAAGCGCCGCCTCGGCCCGCCCCAGAGGCTCAAGATCAAGTTCCGCTCCGGCGGGCGCAGCCTCCAGGGCCGTGAGCACCGCGCGCGCGCGCGCCACCCGCTCGGCCTGGTCGCGGATGACCACCCAGCGGCCCGGCCCAGCCGCGGCCACCTCGCCGGTGTCGGAGCGCAGACGCTCCAGAACCTTGACCACCTGTCCCGTCGCCAGACCCTGGGCAAGCCGCTGGGCCAGAATCTGCGTCGGCCCGGCGGGCTGGACCGGACGCCTGGAGTCCGGCAACAGATACACCACCTCGCCGCGCGGGATGGCGGAAAGTCCCGCGACCGCCAGCACCAGGGACTGCATCTCGGCCAGCTCGACTGCGGACACGCCCTGGCGCGAGACCAGGGTCACCGTGGCGTTGGGCAGCTGGTCCTCGCGGAACACCGGATTTTTGCCCGAGAACTGGCCCATGAACAGCAGAAAATCCTTGAAGGCCGCACCTTCCAGACCAATGCGCAGGCCACTGACGTCCTCCGCAGCTCCGGTCCTGACTCCGGCACTGGCGTCAGCCCAGGCCTTGGGCGCGGCCAAAACACCCAGACCGCCCAGCAGGCAGAGCAAGAGGACGGCAATGAGGCCGCAGGTTCCAGGCGCTTTCGCGCGCGTCATGCCATTGCCCCCCACAGCCGCAGGGTTCTCCCCCTGCGCGGCCAAGGCTTCAGGTGCGTGTCAAACGCTTGATTGTATCCGGTTTTGTGGCGGAGGGCAATTCACTCCGGCAGGGCTGCCTGGCCCAGGAAATCGCCCAGCATGCCCTCGGATGTGAAAGGAAATATCTGGCGGCCGCGAATGACTTCACCGCTGACGGTGTAGGGTGAGCGCAGGATGTCGTCCGGCTTCAGGGCTGCGGTGCCCTCGGCGCGCACCTGCACCGGGGCGCGCAGGGTGAAGGAGCGGATGCGCAGGCTGCCCTCCTGGTAGGCCAGAGCCAGGGCCGCATCGCCCAGCCACAGGCTACCCGGCAGCGTCAGGGAAACACCGCGCAGATCCAGGAAACCCTTTTCCAGGACCTTGCCCTCGCGCTGGAACACCCCGTCACTGCGCACGTCCAGGCTTCCCTGGATATCGCGGCGTCCCAGGCAGGCCAGGTTGACTTGGCCCAGGACATCGAAAGCGCCGGAATCAAAATACACCAGCCGGGCCTCGCGCCCGCCGCTGTCCACGCGCACGGTCAGAAGCGGGGTGATGCCCAGGCGCACGTCAACCCACTGCAACCGGGGCGAGACGTTCCAGCCCCGCGCCTCAACCGAGAACCCATTGACGCGGAAGCCGAGCATCCCCGCCCGGTCCACGTTCTGCCAGGTCATGCGCAGTTCGGGATGACGGGCGGCGTAGTGCTTGAGCCCCAGGTGCCAGACGGTATCCCAGGGCAGGTAGAGCGCAAGGCCGACCAGAAACCCGAGGCACAGGGTCACGAAACCAGCCCCGCGCAAAATCCGCCGCGCCGCTGAGCCGTCCTGTTCCGGGCAGCTCTGCGCGCCGTTTTCCGTCTGTCGAGTTTCCTGCATGCTCATATGCGCCTTTGGCCCTAATGCGTCAGGACCAACTCCAGGTCCACGCGCTTGTCGTTGTCCAACCGCAGAGAGATGTGCCCGGACTCGGTGGACAGCCCAGCCTGCAGGCGCAGGTCGCGCAGGAGGTCCACCAGCTCGCGCAGACTTAAGCCGCGTGCGGTCATGGTCAGGCGCTCCGGTCCCTGGATGCTCTGCAAGGGCAGGATGCGCAGGCGCCCTGCCCCGATGCCCACAGCCTGGGCCACCTGCTCCGCCGCCTGAAGCGGGGGCGCGCTGCCCAGAGTCATGCGGCGGCTGCGCAGGTCCATGACCTCCGCCGCCAGGGGAGCCACCATGACATAGGTCTGCCCGGCGTCCTCGTAGGTCTTCTCGGCCACGCGTGTAAAGGCCGCCAGCACCGCCCAGGCCACGATGAGCCCGATGGTCCAGGCCAGCACCACCAGCCGCCACAGCCTGCGCTGGGCCGCGGCAGTGAGGTGCGTCAGCCGCGCCATCCACTGCCAGGTCATGGGTCCGCCTTGGGCGGCGCGGCCCTGTCGCGGGCCTTCACCGAAAGTTCAAAACGCACCGGGGTCTTGAATTCCTCCACCGAGCGCAGGCCGAAGGTGAACAAGCCTTCGGTGGCCAGGGCCGACTGGTAACGCTCCAGGTCCTGGACGCTGAGCGCCGTGCCGCTGACCACGCCGCTGTCCGCAGCCATGGACACCTCCGTTATGTGCAGTCCCTCGGGCGCGCGCCGCGAGAGCGCCGCCAGAAGCTCCACCAGGTCCAAACGCTGCGTGGCCTCGGACCGGAGCTTGCCCAGCTCGAACTGCAGCCGCCCGTACGGCGACTTGCCCGGATCCCCGCCCAGGGCGCGCACGTAGACCTCGTGCACGGCCCGCTCCAGGCGCTCGGCCCGGGAGTGCTCCTGCCACCAGCGCACTGCCTGCCCGGCGCAAAACAGCGCCCCGGCCACGGTGATGGCCACGAGAATGCGCCCGTAGCGGCGATGCTCGGTCTCGGGGAGGCACTGGTGCCCGCTGTTGGTGTGGCCTTGGCTGTTCATATCCTCTCGCCTGGTTGCTCTTGTGATCCCTGGCAGTGGTCCGTCCGCCGTCAGCTGCGCGCGGGCTCGCAGGGTAGTTGATTGTCGCGGGACGGTCCAGGCCCTTGGCGGTCCAGACCGGCGTGCTCGCGCAGCACCGGGATGAGGCCGCGCCCGCAGGGGCTGGCCCAGTCCTCCCCGCGCAGCAGGCCCCGCGCCCAGGCCCTGGTCCAGGGCGGAAAGAAGGTCGGGTTGTCGACGACGATGCGCGCCTTGGATTCGCCATCGTGCTCCACCGCGGCCGAGAAATAGCCCTGGTCGTGCACGCGGTAGATCAGCTGCGGCCCGTCGACGCGCACGAACTTCGCGCCCAGCGCCGCGGCCTGGATCCAGAAGTCCCAATCCTCGTAGGCCGTGGCGCTGCGGTAGCGCGCGCCGCGCTCGTAGACCGTCCGGCGCATGAGCGAGGCCGTGTGCAGAATGTTCTGGTTGGCCAGCAGGAGGGGGCTGTAGTCCGGCGGGCGGACCTCCCGCAGCTCCTGGCCGCACTCCTCGTAATACCCGGTGTAGGCCACGTCCGCGTGGCTGCGCGAGAGCGCTTCCAGGCAACGCGGCAAAAAGCCCGGCAGGAGCCGGTCGTCCGGGTCCAGGCAGAGCAGGTGTTCGCCCTGGGCCAGGGCCAGCCCCGCGTTGCGCACCGGGCCAGGACGCCCCACGCGCGCAAGGGCCAGACTTTGCCAGGAGCCAAGGGGCATATGACCCAGCAACGCGCGGGCCGTCTCCAGGGAGCCGTCGCCGCTCTCGTCGTCCACAAAGACCACCTCAAGCATCTGCGGATCAAGGTCCTGAGCCAGCAGGGAGTCCAGGCACTGCGGCAGGAACCGCGCGTAGTCGTGGCAAGGGATGACCACGCTCACCAGCGGGCGTTTGAGCGGCGCGCGGCCATCAACTACGGTCATAGTCAAACTCCTGGCGCAGCGGGGCATTGTGCCCACACCGCAAAAATGCTAAACACGACAAGGGGCGAAGAGTTCGTCCCATTCGGGGTGCTGGTCCATGCGATCGTCCTTCCTCCACAGCCTCACCTTCCGCTTGGGCCTGCTGGTCCTGATCTCGCTTGCGCCCGCCATCCTGGTCGCGGTGTCGCTTAACCGGGACTTCCGCAAGCACCTGCAGGAAGAGTCCTTGCAAGATGTGCAAACCCATGCAGACCGTGTGGCCGAGCGGGGCCGGGTGATCCTCGCCGGGGGCCGCCAGATGATCAAGGGCCTGGCCCTCATGCCGGACATCCAGTCCCCCCCCGCGCATTCGATATCTCCCGTACTCCGCGCCATCGTCAGCCAATCGCCCGACTACCCCATCTGCAATCTCTTCAGCGCCACGGGGCAGATTGCGGCAAGCTCCAAGCAGGACGCCAAACCTTTCAGCGTCGCCGACAGGCCCTGGTTCAAGGATGTCGTCGCAGGGCTCGCCTGCACCCAGGCCGAATACGTCCTTGGCCGCAGCACCGGGCTGCCGGTCATGGTGCTGGGCTGCCCGGTGCTGGACAAGTCAGGCCGCCTGGTGGCCGTCTTGAGCATCAGCGTCGGCTTCGACTGGTTTCACAAACAGGCGGCAGCCCTTGATCTTCAGCCCAATTCCTTTGTCTGCGTCGTGGACGGGCGCGGGGAAGTCCGTGCACATTTCCCACAGCACAGCGCAACCGATGCAAGATATATTCCCGATTCGCGTACGGTTATGAGCAAGGTGCGCCAGGGGCACACCATCCACCAGGAGCTGGACCAGGACGGGGTGCGGCGCACCTACGCCTACAGCCTCCTCTCCGGCCAACCCGGACGCGAGCTCTACGTGCGCGTAGGAGTTCCCGTGGCAGACAGCCTGGCCCCGGCCGAGGCCAGCGCCCAGCACAACGCCCTGGGCCTTGCCGCCGCCGTGGCTTTCAGTCTGCTGGCCGCCGCCCTCGTGGCCAAGACCATCCTCGCGCCCACAGAATCCATGCTCAAGGCCGTGCGGAGCCTCGGAGCCGGTGACCTCTCGGCACGCATCCACAGCCGGGCCAAGGGTGAACTGGCTGAGGTGGCCAACGCCGTGGACGCCATGGCCGAGGCCCTGCAACGCTCAAACGACGACCTGCGCAACTCTGAGCAACGGCTGCGCCAATTCATGGACGAATCCCCCACAAGCTACTTCGTCACTTCCCTGGAGGGACGCTTCCTGGAGGCCAACCCGGCGCAGTTGCGCATGCTCGGCTATGACTCCCTGGAACAGTTGCAGGCCGAGGTTCCCGACGTCTCCCGGCAACTCTACACCGACCCGAGTCTGCGCACACAGTTGCTCGAGGCCCTGCGCGCCACCGGCCACACCTTCCAGAGCGAATACGAGATCTACCGCCGCGATGGCAGCACCATCTGGTCCTCGCTCAACGCGCGGGCCCTGCACAACGAGGCGGGGGAGATCATCGGCGTGCAGGGTTTCTCCACGGACATCACCCACCGGCGGCAGATGGAAATGGAGCTCAAGCGCTCCAACGAACGCTTCCTGCGCGTGCTGGAGAACCAGGCCGACGCCATCTTCGTGGCCGATGCCGAGACAGACATCGTGCTCTACGCCAACAAATCCGTGCGCGACTCCCTGGGCCAAGAATTCGAAGGCCAGGAACTCGTGGGCAGACCCTGCTGGGAGGTCGTGCGCGGCGGCATGGCGCAATGCAAGAGGTGCCCGCGTCAGAGGCTTCTGGACGAGAACGGCGAGCCGCTGGGGGTGCACACCCGCGAGGAGCACGACGAGGCCACCGGAACCTGGAGCCTGGTGCGCGTGCAGGCCCTCCGCTGGGTCGACGGACGCCTGGCGCGCCTGGAGACCATCACCGACATCACGGCCATCAAGCGCGCCCAGGAGGAGCTGCGCACCACGAGCGGACACCTGCACGGCATCCTCGACACCACACCAGCGGTCATCACCATCCGCGACCTTGAGGGCCGCTTTCTCCTGGCCAGCAAGCGCATCGAGGAGATCTGGGGTCATCCGGCCACAGAGATCCACGGAAAATCCACTGAGGACGTCTACCCGCCCAGCATCGCGGCCGCCGCACGCAAGGAGGACAAGGACATCCAGAATTCCGGGCTGCCTCTGACGAAGATTTCCGACATTCCTTTGAAGGACGGCCACATCGTCACCCTGCTCATCACCAAGTTCCTCCTGCGCGACGAAAACGGCGCCCCGGACAAGATCTGCACCATCGCCACGGACATGACCGAGCGCGTGCGCCTGGAGCGCGAACTGCACGCCGCAAAGGAGGCCGCAGAGCAAGCCAGCCGCGCCAAGAGCGACTTCCTGGCCAAGATGAGCCATGAGATCCGCACCCCCTTGAACGCCGTGCTGGGCTTCTCGGAACTGGCCGAGATGGCCGCCTCGGCCGGAGAACGCAACCAGGCCCTGGCGTCCCTGCGGGAGTCCGGGCGCGCGCTGCTGGGCCTGGTCAACAACATCCTCGACGTCTCCCGCGTGGAAAGCGGCAGCATCAGCCTGGAGCGCACGTCCTTCGACCCGCGGCAACTGGTGGAGAGCGCCGTGGAGCACCTGGCCATGGAGGCTGGGCGCAAAGGCTTGCAGCTCTCGGCAAAGGTCGGCCGGGAGGTCCCGGCCCTGCTCTGCGGCGACCCCGCGCGCCTGCGCCAGATCCTGGTCAACCTCGCGGCCAACGCCGTCAAGTTCACCCCACAGGGCAGGGTCGATATTTCCCTGAACACTGTTGGCCCGGACTCCCCGCCAAGGGCCAAGAGCCCCACCGGCGCACTCATGGGCGGGGTGCAGCTCCTCTTGTGCGTCAAGGACACCGGCATCGGCATACCCGAGGAAGTGCAGCACCTGGTCTTCGAGAACTTCACCCAGGCCGACAGCTCCACCTCGCGCAAATATGGCGGCACCGGCCTTGGCCTGGCCATCTGCAGGCAGCTTGCGCGGTTCATGGGCGGGGACATCTGGCTCACCAGCGAACCCGGCGAAGGCAGCAGCTTCTTCGTCACCCTGCCCTTTGCTCTGGCTGAAGCGCCGACAAAGCAGCCGCCGGTAAAGAGCCTGGAGCCGTCCCGGCAGGGCCGGCCCCTGCACGTGCTCCTGGCCGAGGACACCCCGGCCAACACGGTCATCGCCCAGGCCTTCCTGCGGCGGCTGGGGCACACCAACCTCCACGCCGCAAACGGACAGGAAGCCCTGGAGCGTCTGCGCCAGGAACGCTTCGATCTGGTGCTCATGGATGTGGAGATGCCCACCATGGACGGCCTGGAGGCGACCCGCCGGTTGCGGGCCGGGGAGGCCGGGGAGCTGAATCGGTTTGTGCCCGTGCTGGCCATGACCGCCCACGCCCTGACCAGCTTCCGCGACAAGTGCGCCGAGGCGGGCATGAACGGCTTCGTGGCCAAGCCCGTGAGCTATAACGACCTGGCTGAGATCCTGGCCAAGCAGGGGGCGGGAGCCTCCCGGCCGGACGACGCGGCGATCCCAAAACCCGTCAGGGCAGACCTCGTGGACATCCGCAGCGCCCTGGACATGCTGGGCGGGCACCGGGAGATCTTGAGCGAGGTCGTGGGCATCTTCCTCGCCGAGCTGGCCGCCAAACGCCAGATCCTCGCCGAATCACTGGAAGTGGCGCTCAAGCAGAACGACGCCGCCACCCTGCGCCTGACTGCACACTCCCTCAAGAGCTCCTGCGCCAGCGTGGGGGCCTGGCCCGCCAGCCGGGCCGCAGAGAACCTTGAGGACGCGGCCAAGGACGGCCTCACTGCCCTGCTGCCAGGCCTTCACGAGACCCTGGACGGCCTGCTTGAGGACACGGGGCAGGCCCTTAAGGCGACCCTGCAGGATCTCCCGCTGTAGGTCAGGGGAACAGGCCCCAAAAAAAAGCCCCTCCGAAGAGGGGCCTGCCGAAACGAGACGATGAAATCCTGAAGAATCCGACGTGCTACGCGCCGGGCAGAGGCAATCCCAGGGCCGGGATGTTCAGCTCGCCGGTGAAGGTCAGCTCCGCCGCGCCCTGCAAGAACACGCTGCCGCCCTCCAGGCTCGTCACCAAGACCTCGCCGCCGCTGGTGGTGTTCTCCACGCGCTCGCCGGTGCGGCCCAGGGCGCTGGCCACCACCAGCACCGCCGACACGCCCGTGCCGCAGGCCAGGGTCTCGCCCTCCACCCCGCGCTCGTAGGTGCGCACCAAGGCGCTGCGTGAGTCCAGCACCTGAACGAAGTTGACGTTGGCGCCCGCAGGGGCGAAGTGCTCGTGGTAGCGCACCGCGCGGCCCACGCCCGCAACGTCCGCTCCCTGCACGTCGCTGACGAAGATCACCGCGTGGGGCACCCCGGTGTTCACGAAATGGACCTCGGTGTCGCGGTCCAGCACGCGCAGGGTCGCGCCCAGGGCCAGGCCCTCAGGCTTGGTCAGCTGCACCTTGACCTGGCCGGACTCGGGCAGGACCTCGATGGCGATGACGCCTGCGTCCGTGGCCAGGCGCTGGCGCTCCCCGGCCAGGCCCAGGGCAAAGGCCAGGCGGCCGGCGCAACGGCTGGCGTTGCCGCACATCTCCGCGCGGGAGCCGTCGGCGTTGTAGAAATGCCAACGGTAGTCGGCGTCCGTGCCGTCCTTGGGCAGGTCGAGAAAGAACAGGCCGTCCGCTCCGACGCCAAAGGCGCGCGGGCAGATGCGCTGCGCCCACTCGGCCATGAGGCTCTCCGGCAGCCGCAGCACGCGGTTGTCCAGGGCCACGAAATCATTGCCGCAACCTTGCAGCTTGTAAAAGGGCGCGCGCGCGCCGAACATGGTGCTCATCCGGGGGTTCCTCCGCTTGTGTGCTGCCGGGAATAGAAAGCATTCCGCCCCACTTCGTCAAGGGGTGCGGCCCCACATGCGCGGATGCACCGCCAGATATTCTGGATGCATGGACACAAGCCCGAGATTGTCCTATGTTATAATCAATCAAGACCCCTCGTCCCCGCGAGAACCTGCAACCGCTGGAGCGTGCGACATGGTCAGGCAGCAATTCATGAGCGAGATGGAGACAAGGCTGAAGGACTTCGACGCGAAGATGGACAGGCTTGCGGCCCGGCCCAGGCCCAAGAGCGAGAAGGCCAGGATGGAGCTCGAAAAGACGTACTATTTCCTGAAGGCCAAGCGCGACGAACTGCGCGAGCAGCTCATGTCCGCCGAGGCCGGCACGGACGATGCGTGGCACAAGTTCAAGGCCGCCACCGAGAAGGTCTACGAGGACATGGTACGCTACATGGACGAGACCTGCGCCAAGATCGACGGGCCGGAGAACGCCGGGCTCTACTAGGCCAGCGCGCCCCAGTCCCTACGGCTTGAGCTGCGAGACGAGCATGCCGCCGAGCATCAGGGCGCAGCCGATGAGCGCGCGCACGGCCAGCACCTCGCCCAGCACGAAGTACCCGGCCACGGCCGCGAACACCGCTTCCAGGCTCAGGATGATGGCCGCGTGCGCCGGATTGGCGTCGCGCTGGGCCACCACCTGCAGCGTGTAGGCCACGCCCACACTCATGAGGCCGCCGTAGAGGATGGGCACCGCCGCTGCAGATATCCCGGCCAGGACAATGGGCTCGGTGGCCACGGCCACGCCAAGGCTCAAAAGCGAGCACACCGCGAACTGCGCCGAGGCCAGCTTCACGGCATCGGTGGCGTCCATGCCCGGCGAAAGCCGCCCGATCAGGAGCACATGCCCGGCCCAGAACACCGCGCCGATGAGTTCCAGCACGTCCCCATAGGCGATGGTGAAGTCCTCGTTCACGCTCAGCAGATACAGGCCCACCGCCGCGGCCAGCGCGCCAATCCACGTGCCCGCCCCGGCCCGCTGCCGCAAAAACAGACCGAACAAGGGCACCATGACCACATACAGCCCGGTGATGAACCCGGCCTTGCCCGCCGTGGTGTAGACAATGCCCACCTGCTGCAGGGCCGCGCCCGCGAAAAGCACGCACCCGGCCAAAAGGCCGAAGCGGATGAGCCGCGCGGAGTCGAGCCCCTGGCCGGCAGCCCCGCCTTCCCGGGCGCGCGTGGCCTGCATGCGCCAGATGAGCGGCTGGAGCGCCAGCGCGCCCAGGGCGAAACGGATGCCATTGAAGGTGAACGGGCCGATGTGCTCCATGCCCAGGCGCTGGGCCACAAAGGCAGCGCCCCAGATGATGGCCGTGAGCATGAGCAGGGCGTCGGCCTTGAACAGTCGTGCTTGCATGAGGCGTCCTTCTTTGACGTGCCAGGGTGAGGCTTCGCCTCCCCTGCCCCCCCTCGGCCAAGGGGCGCTGCCCCTTGACCCCGCCGGGGGAAATGATTTTCCCCGGACCCCCTCATTGGCTCGCCGCGATTGCTGCGGCGGGGACCGCCGCAGCAATCGCGGCCAAATGGGGAGTCCAGAGGGCCTCAGGCCCTTTGGCCGCCGGAGGCATATTCTCTTATCTTCTCTACTACCAGCCCACGGGCAGGCGCGCCTTTTGCCCGGCCTTGTTGGAGAACAGCACGTGCCGGTTCTCGCGGCCGTAGAGGTAGAGGTCGCGGGTCACGGCCACGTCCTGGCGGCAGTATTTGGCGATCTCGTCCAGACGGCCTTCCTTCCACCATTGCAGGGCTTGCAGGCCGTCGGCGCTTTTGCCCACGTTCAGCGTGGCCTGGGCCAGGTTGTCCAGCTTCAGGCGGTAGCCCAGGCGCTCGTGCACGTGGGCCAGCATGTCCAGCGTAGGCAGGCTGGCGTAGGCGAAGGGGTGTACCCCGGCCAGCACGCCGTAGTCAAACCGCAAAATGTTGAACCCCACCACAAGGTCGAAGGATTTCAGGCGTTCAGCCAACTGCGCGATCTCGTGCTCCTGGTAGTCCACGTACTCGTCCGTGCCCGAGTCATAGAGCACGGCGATGGAGATGCCCATGAGGTCGGGCCGGGTCCAGCCGCCCACCTCGGCGGCGCTGCGGCGCGTCTCCACGTCCACCACGGCGAAACGCTTGGGGATATGCACACCGGGCATGTCGATTCCGGGCAATACGCCTTCCTTGGGCATGGCGGCCTCCTCCAGGATTTTGGTTATTTCAGGCGCGACATCTGGGCCAGGCGCACTGCTGGAAAGCTCGCGCAGCAGAAACAAAGCCGCGGCCTTGTCGATGGGCCGGTTGCCGGAGCCGCACTTGGGCGAGTGCACACAGGAGGGGCAGCCCAGCTCGCAGGGGCAGGTGCGCACCACGTCCAGCGTGCGCGCCAGCAACTCCTCGGCGCGGCCAAAGGCCTCGCGCGTCAAACCCGCGCCACCGGGCATGCCGTCGTAGATGAACACCGCCGCGCCCCCGGTCTGCGTGTGCAGGGGCGTGCTGATACCGCCCAGATCGTTGCGGTCGGTCATCACCAAGAGCGGCAGGATGCCGATGGCCGCATGCTCGAAGGCGTGGATGCCGCCCATGAAGTGCAGGTACTCGTCTTCGGCCTTTCGGCGGGCCTCGTCGGGCACGTCGAACCAAATGCCTTCCGTCTCGAACACCGAGGGGGGCAGGTCCAGCGGCACCATGCCCAGGAGGTTGCCACCGCGCGTGGAGCGTTTTTCATACCCGGTGACCTGCTCCGTGACCTTGAGCCGGGCCAGGGTACAGCGCGTGCCCAGCACCTCGCGGCGGTCATAGATCTCCAGGATCTCCGTGTCCTTGCTGGAGCGCACGCGGGTGGAATAGCCCACGCGGGCGGCGCGGACCTTGGCCGTGGCTCCGGGGATGTCGAGCGTCTCCACCAGCCAGGTGCGGCCCCGGTGCAGGTACACCGCGCCGGGATGGGTCTCGCGGCAGGCGCGCAGGCTGTCCACCGCGCCGATGACGGTCCCGGTGTCGGCATCCTCGATGGAGATCTGCGAGCCCGCGCCGCGCAGGTCCACGTCGCGCTGGGGGCGCTTGCGCGGGGAGATGATGTCGCGTCCGTCCGCGCTGTAGTAAAGCTTGCCCGCAGCAATGAGCCCGTCCAGGGCGGCGCGCACGCCGGGCGACTGGAGGTACTGCTCGCCCGGCCCGGTCATGTCGAGGGGCAGCTCGGCGGCGGCGCAGATGAGGTG
>Ga0180007_10003556_pt1 | contig 17238 bp, 17 predicted proteins | sample MM_PC_MetaG_FD_121122 | JGI IMG/M metagenome (GOLD analysis project Ga0180007, IMG submission 121122) | Groundwater microbial communities from the Aspo Hard Rock Laboratory (HRL) deep subsurface site, Sweden - MM_PC_MetaG | ecosystem: Environmental > Aquatic > Deep subsurface > Groundwater... | reverse complement strand
CAAAGCTGCGTATGCTCCAAAATATGATGCTCCGGAGGCATCGCTTTCCACATTGTATGAGCTTGGTTGTTGATCAAAACTTTTGATCATAGTCTTTGTGAGCTTGATGTATGGTTTGGAGCAAGTTTTTTGTTCAATTTGGATTTTTGTTGGTTTTTTTGTGTGTGGAGCAATCATCATCAAGGCAGAAATGTACTGACTACTTAGGTCTCCGCGGATTTTCACAGTTCCTCCTTCAGGGATTTTTGGTTGAATTTTTACAGGAGGGCAGTTTTTTGTAGTTTTTGTATCGGCACCGAGTTGATTTAGGGCATCGCTTAGTTCTTTTATTGGTCTTTGTCTCATACGAGAATCACCATCGATAACCACTTTATTGTCGGTTAGTGTGGCAAGAGCGGTTATAAACCTTGTTGTTGTGCCGGCATTGCCTGTGTGCAACTTTATTGTTCTGTCGCTTTTTGGGAACTTGCCTCCGCAGCCTTTTATTTTGATTGTTTCTCCTTTTTGCTCAATTCTAATACCGAGTTTTTTGAGACATTTGATCATATAGGTGCTGTCTTCACAAATGGCGGCATTTTTGATAGTGACAGTTTTTCTGACAAGAGCTGCTAGAACAAGCGCCCGATTGGTAATGCTTTTTGATCCTGGAGGGGTTATTTTTAGCATTTTTTAATTATTACTTTTCCGATTGTTGTGGGGAGGACGAAATTTATTTGTGATCCGGATTTCTTTTTGTCGCTCTGGATGTCTTTTGTTGTAGGTTTGTGTAGGGTGACTATTGGTAAGCCGTATGAGGTGAGCAATTTTTTTATTCTATCTGCGTCTTCCTTTTTTAGAAGCCCCATTTTTACGGCATCTTTGTTTGCCAGTACCATACCAATGGAAATAGCATAGCCATGCAAAAGTTTGAACTTGCTCATGCGCTCTATGGCATGGCCATATGTGTGTCCGTAATTGAGGATCATCCGTAAGCCGGCTTCCTTTTCGTCTTTTTGGACTATTTGTGATTTAATTTTTACTGATTGTGCAATAATCTTGTTCATGTCTGGGTTCTTGATATTCTTTTCCAGATATTCAAAAAGTTTTTTGTCTTTTATCACTCCGTATTTGATCACTTCTGCAAGTCCGTTGCGAATTTGTTTTTGTGGCAATGTTTTTAAGTGAGTGGGATCGACAAAAATGGCTTTGGGCTGGTTAAATGTTCCAAGAAGGTTTTTCCCTTCCTTTAGGTCTACTCCTGTTTTTCCGCCTACGCTGGAATCGACCATTGCCAGTAAGGTTGTGGGAACTTGGACATGGGGGATTCCGCGCATGTAGATGGAGGCCAAAAATCCGGCAATATCTCCGGTGACGCCTCCCCCCAGGGCGATGATGCAATCTTTACGGTCAAATCCTTTTTTTATCATTGCACTGGCCAGTTTTTCTACTGTTTTCAGATTTTTATTGGCTTCCCCTTGGGGAAACTGAAAAAGTTCGCATTCGATTTTGTTGTTTTTAAGGAAGCGTTTGAAGGCGTGACCGTAGAGTTTTGCGACTTTGCTGTCTGAGATTATGGCATATTTGTTGCCCCATTTTAATTTTGAGGGGATTTTTTCGCGGATGCCTTCTTTGATAATTATCATAGGTGTTTGTTTACAGCTTCCATTATCGGTTTGATGTTATCCAGAAGTTCTTTGAATTCCGATGGGGTGAATTGTTGCTGGGCATCAGATTTGGCTTCTTCCGGATTTGGGTGTACTTCAATCATTATGCCATCTGCTCCGGCGGCGATTGCAGCTTTTGTCATTGGCTCTATTAGCTCTTTTTTGCCGGTTGCATGGCTTGGATCTACAATAATCGGCAAATGGCTTCTAAGCTTGACGATTGGAACTGTGGCCAGGGGTAGTGTGTTTCTGGTGTCTTTTTCAAAGGTTCTGATTCCTCGTTCGCAAAGCATTACATTGGGGTTGCCATTGGATAAAATGTATTCGGCGGCCAATAAAAACTCGTCTATGCTGGCGGAAAGTCCGCGTTTCAAAAATACAGGTGTTTTTGTATTACCGACTTCTTTTAATAATTCAAAATTTTGCATGTTGCGGGCTCCAATCTGAATAATGTCCGTGTATTTTACCAGATCATCTAGGTCGCGAATGTCTACAATTTCGGTAATTACACCCATCTTGTATTCGTCGGCGGCTTCTCGCAGAATTTTTAACCCATCTTTGCCAAGTCCCTGAAAAGAGTATGGGCCTGTTCTTGGTTTGTATGCTCCGCCTCTCAAAATTCTCACTCCCATTTTGGATAAATCTTTTGCTACGCTTTGCATCTGTTCTTCGCTTTCCACGGCGCAGGGTCCGGCCATCATTGCTAGAACTTTTGGGTCTCCAATTCGTAATCCTTTCACATCAATAATTGTTGGTTCGGGATGACTTTCGCGGCTTACAAGTTTGTATTGTTGGACGACGCGCATCACTTTATCCACTCCGGGCATTGCTTCAAGGTGGCCGATATTTAGGTCTCGTTCTTCGCCAATAACTGCGATTACTGTTCTTTCCACACCGTACAAAGGTACAGGTTCCAAGCCTTTTGATTTCAGCTCCTCCATTATGTGGGCGGCTTGTGCCTGGGGAGCGTGTGATTTCATTACTATAATCATATTTTTGCTGGTTAGTTTTTTTGTAGTTTTGAACTTAGTTGCGATAGGCCCTCTGTTTCACAGTTATTTCTGCGAATAATGGGGTCTGTGGACTGTTTGTTTTTACCATGATACATGTGTTTAGATAAATAATAAAAAAAATCCTCAATGCATGAGGACGGGTAGGAAAAAGTCTCTCATGCGTGTTAGCGGAAAAAGTAGAAGTATGAAAAAGCCCGAGCTGATGCTGTGTTTTTTGAAGTGATTGCTGATTTGGGGCTTCTCTCTCGCATTGGAATATTTATTGTTGTTGGTCTAATCTTATTTAGCTACAATCTCTTTGTCAAATTAAAAATGCTAATTATGATTATTGATACGCATGCGCATGTTTCTTTTCCGCAGTTTGAGGGTGAGGTTTTGGCGGTGCTGGAGCGAGCTAAGGAGGCGGGAGTTGAGAAAATTGTGAATGTGGGCTGTGATCCTAAATCTTGCAAGGATAGTGTGCGGATGGTGGCTGAGCATGAAAATGTTTATGGAACTTTGGGGATGCATCCTTACGAGGCGGCAGGGGTTTCTTTGGATTTGATGAGGGAGTGGGAGAAGGTGATTGCCGGGGATGCCGGAAAGAAGATTGTGGCGATTGGGGAGTGTGGTTTGGATTATTTTAAGGCTGATGTTCCGCGTGAGGTTCAAAAGGAAGCTTTTAGATTACAGGTGGATTTGGCTAAAGGTGTGGGTTTACCTTTGATTGTTCATAATCGGAATGCAGATGAGGATTGTTTGGAGATTTTGGATGAGATGGCCGAAGATTTGAATGTGGTTTTCCATTGTTATGGAAGTGATTTAAATTTTGCTCAAAAATTGTGGCAGAGGGGGATTTACACTTCTTTTACCGGAATTATCACTTATCCAAATGCTCGAAATTTGCATGAGGTAGTGCGCGAGGTACCGATGGATTTGTTCATGGTGGAGACGGATTGTCCTTATTTGGCACCGCAAAATCATAGAGGAGAGCGTAATGAACCGGCTTATGTTGTGGAAGTTGTGCGTGAGGTGGCGCGTTTGAAGGGAAAGAGTTTTAAGGAGATTGCCAGGGTTTCTACGGATAATGCAGAGAGATTTTTTAAGAAATTAATTTAAGGGCGGCTCCTATTTCTTTGAGCTTTTCTGAGTTGATAGTATTTTTGAATCCAAGCTTCTGTGCTTCCTTTTGGCGTTTTTCTTCGTGAGTTACTTTGCGCAGTTCACCGGTGAGGCCTACTTCTCCAAAGATTGCGGAAAGTTGGGGGAGTGGTTTTTTGCGAAAAGAAGATGAAATTGCCATTAGGACTGCGAGATCTGCGGCAGGTTCTTGTAGGCGGATGCCTCCGACAATATTTACAAAGACATCTTGGTCTTGTAGGCGGATGTGGCCGTGTTTTTCCAGTACAGCTATGAGAATTTGGAGGCGATTTAAGTCAAACCCGTTGGCGGTGCGCTTGGGATAGCCGAATGGGGAAGTGGAAGTGAGGGCCTGAACTTCTACCAAAAAGGGACGGGTACCCTCCATGGCGACTGTGATGGCGGAGCCGATGGCGTTTTCTTTGCGTCCGTTTAGGAATTGGGCGGATGGATTTGTGACTGCTATTAGGCCTTCGTTTTTCATCTCGAAAATTCCAACTTCGTTACAGGCACCAAAGCGGTTTTTTTGAGCTCGAAGCATGCGGAATTGTTGAAAACGGTCTCCTTCGAGGTGAAGGACGGTGTCTACAAGGTGTTCCAATACTCTTGGGCCGGCAAGGTTGCCGTCTTTGGTTACATGGCCGATTAGGATTGTGGCTATGCAATAGGTTTTGGCCAGTTCCATTATTTTTTCTGTGCAATAGCGGACTTGGGAAATGGAGCCGGCTTGAGAGGGGATGTCTAAGCTGGAGATTACTTGAATGGAATCTATTATGGCGCAGGTGGGTCGCTCATTTTTTATTGTTTCCAGGATTGTTTCCAGATTGCTCTCGTTTATGGCGGAGAGATGATCTCCTTTGTTGCCAAGGCGTTCGTTTCTTTGAGCTATTTGGTCGATGGATTCTTCGCCGGAGATAAGCAGGGTTTTGTGGTCTTTTGCTAGATTGTTGGCAATTTGTAGAGTGAGGGTGGATTTTCCTATTCCAGGCTCGCCGGAGAGTAGGGTTAGGCTGTCTGGAACAATTCCTCCTCCCATGACTCTATTGAACTCTTCTATATTGCTATTGAGCCTGGTATTTGAGTTTGAGCTGAATTTGAGAGGGGATACTTGCTTGGCCGATACTTTGCGCGGGGTGTTGGAAATGCTGCCGGTTCTAATTTCATCTTCGGCAAAACTGCTCCAAGCTTCGCAGTTTGGGCACTTTCCCAGCCACTTTCCGCTTTCAAATCCGCACTCCTTACATTTATATATTTGTTTTGTTTTCATGCTCCCATTATAGGTGAGTACCCACTCACCGTCAAGAGAAAATTTCCTCGTAAACTTTTTCGTATTCCTTAGCCATTGCATCGGCGCTGAAGTGTTTTTGAACTCGCTCAAATCCGGCTATGGCCATTTTTTCTCGTAATTTTGGAGAGGCTATGAGTTGATTTATCCCTCTGGTCAATCCTTTTGAATCTTTTGGCTCAACTAAAATTCCAGTTTCCCCATTTTTCACAATTTCGCTAATTCCACCGACATCGCTGGCTACAACAGGCAAAGGAGAGATCATTGCTTCGGCGTTTACCAGTCCGAAAGCTTCACGCAGGGATGGCAAAACGAAAATATTGCTCGCTTTTAGGAGTTTTGGGATTTCGGATTGTCGTCCGATCAGACTGACATGTGCTTCCATTTTTAGCTTGGAAACTAGTTTTTCCAGGTTTGCCCGTTCTTTGCCTTCACCAATTATTACAAATTTTGTGTTGGGATATTTTTCGACAACTGAGGGGATTGCTTGAATCAAATATTTTAGGCCTTTGCGTTCGTGCAGTTCGGCTATTGTTGTCACTATTAAGGTGTTTTCTTTGGCATGGAAAAGTTGGGTTTTGATCTCTTTGCGGTCTTCTTCTGTGAATCTTAGGAGTTGTGATTGCCACCAGTTTGTGTCGATTCCGTTGTGGATAACCTCTATTTTTTGGCTGTGTGCGGGGTAAAGTTTGCGCAGGAGATTGGCGTTATTTTTTGAGACTGTGATTATTTTTTGTAGGGGTTTGATTAGGTATTTTTTGATCAGATTTTTGAGGAGAGGTAGGGCGAAGGGGTCGTGCTCGGTGATGATCATTGGGGTATGCGTGTGTTTGGCCGCGAGGTAGGCGTAGCGACAGCTTGCGGGATTCCAGATGTGGGCGTGGAGCAAATCCGGTTTTTCTTCTTTGATGATTTGCTTGAGGGTTGTGTAGTGTTTTGTGCTGTGTTTGCTGGCTGTTTCTATGCGTATAACGGGAATATCTTCTTTTTGAAATTTTTCGCACCAGGTGTTTAGTTCGGGGGAGTTGCCGCAAACAAGAATTGGCTTGTATTTGTCTTTATTGAGAAATTTTGCCAGTAAAAACATCTGGAGTTCGGCTCCGCCGCTTTGGGGTGTGTCTGTGTAGAAAATGATTTTTTTCATGTGGGGAAAGTATATTTGTTTAGAGATTTACTTGCAAGAGTGGGGGAGAAATGTTAGATTTTTCTGCGGAATTTGAGCGCTGTGGGTCAGTAGCTCAGCTGGTAGAGCACTTGGCTCTTAACCAATTGGTCCCGGGTTCGAGCCCCGGCTGACCCACCAGAGAAAGTTTAGCAAAATCCTATTCGCATAGATTTTATTTGAGTTTTCTTGGGCAATGATTTATCATTACAACCTTTTTTAATTTGTAAATTTTTTTATGAGTAATTCAAAAAAATCACCAGGTATTATTGATTGGAGAGGAGATGCCAAGTTGCACCGTGAGGATGATGTTATTATAGCTCCGGAGGATGCGGTTTTGGTTGAAGAATTAGCAAAAGCTGCGAATCGATGGACAGTGAAGGCTTTGGAAACAATTCCTCTAGCTACGCGCGTGGAGTTTGTAGATGAGGAGCGTGTTGTTACCGCAGGAGTGGGTGTTAGCTTGCGTCAATCAAAGACCAAGGTTCCCAGTAATATAGTGCTTACTACTGGCCCTATGGGGCCGAAAGCGGTGGTTAATCCCGAACACGAAGATGTTCCTAAAACTTGTGCTGATGTGAGGGGGAAAACGAATACAGCTTTGTTCCATGTGCCTAATGAAGACGGAGAGAGTCCTCGTGTATGGGTTTTAGCTAAGGGGATTGTTGAAAAACTGGATGAATTGGTTGATTGGGAAAAAGTAAGGGAAGAGAGGCTTCGTGATGGAGGTTTATTTAGCTTCCCAAAATCTGAATTTCCTGAATTTTCGATGTTTGGTGATGGGTCCAGATATGTTTTTTGGCGCAAGTTAGTAGAAAATGTCACCATTTTAATTAGGCATGAAAAAAGGCTTGGAGAAGGATTTACTCAAGAAGTACAACCTCGTGCTTATGTAGGTGGAGATGAGGTGATTTTTATGGCGTTTTAGTTTTGGATTGGATTTATTATAATATTTATTTATATGTCTACAGAGGCGAAAGTTGCAAAATTTAGTCAGGTTGAAGTGGGTCATGCAAAGTACACGCTTGAGACTGCTGTGGGTGAGGAGGATGTGCTGTTTATTCTTTCTGAGGTTCGAGATATGATTTCTGAATTGGGAGTTGATGAGGATAACGATATTTTTGTGAAGATATCTGGTAATACTTTATTATTGCGTTGTCAGAAGATACTCAATCGACTTTTGGATGATGGTGGGCGGGGTATGGATATAACGATTGATGTGTTGTATCCGAATATCAATAAAAATATGAATCCGCAAATGCAGAAAATTGCAGATCAAATTGTCGCAAACATTTGTAAGGTTTCTGGTGATTTGGGCTTAGGTGACAAAATCTTTGTTAAAGCTTAAGTTACTTTTACTTTTGACGCGATTTCTTTTGCTTTTGCCCGCACCAGATTTGTATTTGTTCCGAGTTTGTCGTAGGTGACGGCGACTCCCATTCTTCGATATGGGCGGGTTACGGGTTTGCCAAAGATTCTTAGGTCGGAATTTGGATAGGAGCTAGCTTCTTTTAGTCCTGTGTAGTTGGGGTTTTTAATTTCGCCTTTCGGGGGAGCCAGAATTACGGCGCTTGCACCGGTTCTGTAAAGGGGGATTTCGGGTATGCCCAAGCCCATTACGGCTCTAAGGTGTAGTTCGAACTGGTTGAAATTTTGGGTGTTTGCGAGAGTGACCATGCCGGTGTCGTGGGGGCGGGGGGAGAGTTCGGAAAAATAGACGCCGTCTTCTCCAATAAAAAATTCCACTCCCCAGATTCCGGCTCCTGTAAGCTCGCGGGTTACTTTGTCTGCGATTTGCTGAGCTTCTTTTAGTTGTTCTTCCTTTATGTTGGCAGGTTGCCAGCTTTCCTGATAGTCTCCTCTTTCCTGCCTGTGGCCGATGGGGGCGCAGTAGAGAGTGGTGCCGTTTTTCTGGGTTACTGTGAGCAGGGTGATTTCCAGATCAAATTTGATAAATTCTTCGATGATGACTTCGGATTGGTCTCCGCGGCCTTTTCCCATGGCAGTTTCCCAAGCTTTTTTAATATCTTCCTCAGTTTTTATTACGGATTGACCTTTTCCGGAGGAGGACATTATGGGTTTAACTACACAAGGAATGCCGATTTTTTCAACTGCATCCTTCATTTCCTCCAAATTTGTGGCATAGGCGTAATTTGCGGTTTTTATTCCTAGCTCTTTGGCGGCTAGATCTCGAATGGCTTTCCTGTTCATTGTGTAATTCGCGGCTTTTGCGCTCGGTACTACCTGAATTCCTTGCTTCTCGTAGTCGTAAAATCTCTCTGTGCGGATTGCCTCAATCTCTGGTACTATCAAATCTGGCTTATGTGCGGCAACAATTCTATCTAAAGCTTCCCCATCAAGCATATTGATTATTTCTTTTTCGTCTGCCACTTGCATTGCGGGGGCGTTGTCGTAGGAATCTACGGCAACTATGTGTTGACCCATTCTTTGTGCGGCAATAACAAATTCTTTCCCAAGTTCTCCCGAACCTAGGAGCATGATTTTTTTAGTCATATTTTTAATTTAAGGTATCTATTTCCCTGTAATTTTATCTTGAGCTTCTTTGACGCTAAAGGCGATGAAGAAGAGGCTTGTTGAAAATAGTAAATATGCCAGAATCCATAAGAGATCTGCGCTTATGTAGATGAGAGGCACTTCTTCTTCGTATAAATGGGGATGACTTCCTTGGATTATGTCACCGGCGAAGTTTGCAATTATTGCGATTATGAAAATTTTCCAGGGTAGAGATAATTGTCCGCCTTGATATTCTTTGGCTATCAATAGTGCGATTATTCCACTGATTAAAAGCCAGGAGTGACCTATTGCTCTAAGGATGTTGACTATTTTCTCTGCATTTTCCATCTCCGGTTTTACTTCAAACTTTATGAGTATATAGATTATGGCGATTGCCAGAAGGCTACTGAACACAAACAGAAATATTTTTTTATTTCTGTTTAATTTGATTTGTACTTTTTTTGTATATATTAAAAATCCGCCGGCTATCAAAGGAAATCCTGTTAAAATGAATATGTCTGGCAGGCTGGCAAATGGAGAAATGGATAAATATAATTCGTAATAGATCCAGCTAAACTCTCCGATAAACCAAAATAGAAGTCCGAGAGTTATGAATAAAAAAGCTTTGCCGCTTATGTTCCGTAGGCCGTATGTGCTTGTGAGGTAGGCTCCGCTGGCGAAAGCAAGAAATGTGCTACTAAGATACAAAATGTTTGTTACAGAGCCGTAGAATGGTCCCCACATTTCAAATATGTATGTAAGAGCTGTGACTAGAAATAGTATTGAGTATAACGCGACAAGTACGGATTTTTTGAGGAGATTCATTTTAGGTTTTTTAATTGTTTTTTTGCGTTTCTCTTTCCGATCAGATCTGGCAAGAGCTCGCTCAAAGAAGCGATGATTGTTTGTTCATTTTTGTCTTTGTAAAACTCTTTGTAGAGTTCCAATCCGTGGGAACCGAGATTTACTTCGATGATTTTATAGATTTTGCAGAGGTCGAGTTTTTTTTGCATGTTTTTATTTTAAGGTTCTTTGAGTGAGGATGCAAGGCTTTGAATTGTGGGAAAATCTGCTAGAATGATCGGGCATAATTTTTTTACCCCATTTTTATGATTGAGGACAAGATTGCTTTGGCCCTGAAGGATATCGCCAAGTTTAAGGAGGATATTAAAGGAATCAAGAAGGATATGAAGGCTGAAGAGAAGATTGATAATGATCAATATGAGCAATTGAAGTCTGCTTATAGGGATTTGCGTGGACAGATTAAGGGAATGGAGGAGGATTATTTGGAGGATCTCAAAAAAGATGAGTTTTATAATAAAATGAGGGAGATGAAGGTGAGCAAGGAAGAGGCTTTGGCGCATGCCAGTAAGGATCTTTTTGATGCTGTGGCAAAGTTGCCGGCCAAATTTACGCAATTGAAATTGGAGACTGAGTTTGGGCCGGTGCAGGTTCAAATACAGCCGGAAATGCGAGTTTATGTTAATGGTAAGGAGGAGAAGAATAGGGGAGTTTAGGATGGATCGATTATGTCAATTGCTTTAATCTGTGATATAAGTGTCTTTGTATGTTTTATGATTTGCTTGAATTAGTTGTAAAGTCAGCTACGGATTCCTTTGTGGGGGTGACTGTCTTTGTGGGGGCGGTTTTGATTGTTTTTAATTATTTCGATTACAAAAATGGTGGGGCGCTGATTGGGAAGATTGAGCGAAGCAAGAAGTGGCAGCCCTTGTTTGGTGCTTTGTTGGGAATTATGCCGGGTTGTGGTGGGGCGATTTTGCTTATGCCGCTTTATGTGCGGGGATCGGTTTCTTTTGGTACTGTGGTTGCCACTTTGCTGGCGACTGCGGGAGATGCGGCCTTTGTTTTACTAACGAAATCGGCGGTTGTTTTTTTACAGATTACATTGATAAGTTTTGTCGTAGCCTTGATTTTTGGTTATTTGGTGGATTATATGAATTTGGATGTGCGGGGGCGGGGAGTTAGGGTGGGAAAGTTTAAGAAATGTCGATGTGGGTGCAGAGCGTCTGGGTTGGTGAGTTCTCATATCGGGCACGAGTTGGGGGATGAGTACGGCCGGGCTTTGCATTGTGGTGACGGGCGCAGGTGCGGCGAACAGCATGATGTTGGTTATTATATTACGCATAAGCTTTATTTTGTTTATTTTGTGGTGCTTTTTGTAGGATTGTTTGTGGGAAGTCTGCAGTTGTTCGGGATTAATTTTGAAGGGGGGTGGGTGAGTGTTGTTGGATCTGTGGGGGTTTTGGTGTCCTTGTTTTTTATGATTGCTGCCAAGAGATATTTTGCGGATGATTCTCATGAAGAAGAGGAGATTAAGCGAACGAGTTTGCGGGAGACTTTGGTACATAATGTTAAGGAGACATCTTTTGTCGGGGTGTGGATTTTCGTGGCTTTTTTAGCTTATGAGATTTTGGCTTATTTTGTTGGGGAGACGGTTATTGCGGAGAATTTGGTTTCTATTGGGGCGGTTTCAATTGTGATAGGGGCTTTGGTGGGGATGATCCCGGGTTGTGGGATGCAGATTATTTTTGTGAGTTTGTTTATGAAAGGGCTTGTGCCTTTTCCTGCTCTTGTGGCACAAATGCTTTCTCAGGATGGAGATGCGATGCTTCCTTTGATTTGTCTGGATAAGCGGGCGGCTTTTTGGTTGACGATTTTAACGGGATTTATCGGGATTGTGGTGGGATGTTTGTTTTTGATTTTTAGCTCTTGATGTTATAATTTGTTCGGAATTTTTTAAACCTTCGCCCTATGTTTGATATCAAAGAAATTCTGGCTTATCAGCTAGGTCAGAATACTGTTTATGATTTTTCGAAAGCTTTCTTGATTTTTATTGCTTTGTTTTTGCTGTTTAAGTTGTTTGAAACCGTGGTTGTTGTGCGGCTTAAGAAAATTGCAAAAAATACCAAGAACGATTTTGACGATGTGCTTGTGGAGATAATCGGGAGTATGTCTACCGGATTTTATCTGATTGTGGCTTTGTATTTTCCTTTGATTCACTTGGTAAGGTCGGAGCTGGCTTTAAAAATTATCAAAGCAGTATTTTTGATCGTGGTTGTTTATCAAATAGTAAGATTTGTGCAGAAGCTTGTTGTGTATTGTCTCAATTTGTATTTTATGGGTACGCGCGATGAGAATGACCAGGCAATAACTACTTTTACGGGATTGCGTTTAGTTGTGAGGATTGTTCTTTGGGCGACTGCTGTTTTGTTGATTTTGTCTAATTTGGGTGTGAATATCAATTCCCTTATTGCCAGTTTGGGGATTGGAGGTGTGGCTGTGGCTTTGGCTGTTCAGAATATATTGGGAGATATTTTTAGTTCCTTTACCATTTATTTTGATAGGCCTTTTGAAATCGGGGATTACATTGTGGTGGGGGATCATGATGGTGAGGTCGAAAAGATTGGTTTAAAATCAACCAGAATAAGAACTATGCAGGGGGATTTGCTGATTATTTCCAATAAAGAGTTGACGAGTGAAAGGATCAGAAATTTTAAAAAAATGAGCAGAAGAAGGGCGGATTTTGAGATTGGTGTGACTTATGACACTTCTTCGGCCAAGCTTAAAAAAATCAATGGCCTGGTTAAGAAGATTATTGAAGCTACGAATAAAGTGGAGTTTTGCAGGTCTTACTTTACAGCTTTTGGAGATTTTAGTTTGAAATTCTCTGTGATTTATTATGTTTTGACTCCCGATTATACCGATTTTCTTGAGGCTCAGCAGAATATAAATTTCGAGATTAAAAAGGCTTTTGAAAAAGCCGGGATTGAGATGGCTTTCCCAACTCAGACGGTTTATGTGCAAAAATAAATTTAGCCAAGATTGAGTTTTGTTTCAGTTTTTTTGATGTATGTGGCTACGCTTCCTCCAAGCCAGTCCTTCCTTCCTTCTTTTATTGTGGCATTTGCGTAGTCTATTGAGCCGGAACCTGAAAAATGCATGGCTGCGAGAATTTGGTTGATTGAATAACCGTTATCTTGGAAGCGTGTTAAGGTTTTTTCTCCGTGTGAAAGAATTTTGTTTAGATTTTCGAGGGTGTAGTTGTTCATGATTGTTTCTTGGAGATATTCGTTTTTTAGAAAGGATTCCGGGTTTTGCGGATCAAGCTTTGCTCCATATCTGTTTGCCGTATTGCTGATGAATTGGTATTTGCCAAAAGCCCATTTTCCGGGAACCACTTTTTTTTTACGGCCTTTGTCGTCATTTCTGGCAATGTAATTATGATTACTTTCAATATCGGCAATGGCGCTTTTGTAGGCTGATAGATTGAATTTTGGAGCTTTGTCCAATGCTTCAATATTCTTTTCGCAATCCATTATTACAATCTTTAAATATTTTTGTTCTTCTTCTGGTACAGTTTTTAGCTGTTTTTTTGCTTCTTCTGCCGCTAGACGATAGGTTTCTTTATCTGTGATATTTGGGTGTGATTTGTTTATGGCGGCAAGTAATTCGTTCATTTTTGAACCTATTTTGTCCCTTTCTTTTAGTTTGATTTGATAGGCCAGGTATTCCTGGCGTCCTTTTGTACGGATTGCCTGGTCTTTTGTTAACTGAGCGGTGATTTCTTCCGGAGAGAGTTCTTTTTCATTTAGGATGCGGACTTTGTCGCCGGAAAAGGTTGCCAGATAGAGTCCGGTGGCTTTGTTTCGGAAACAGACCCGATTGTTGATGACGGCGCGTTCTCCGTAGATTAGAGTGCCGTCGGTTTTTTGGACGACTAAGTCTGTGATGCTGGGGTCAAAACCGAAAATTTCGCCGAGCCCAACTTTTGTTTCGTGTCTTTCATCTACACTCTCATAGTCCAGGGTGAACCAGTCATTTTTGTGTGAACTTGTGTAGGCGGCAAGGCGAGCCTTTGTTTCGGCTTTGTAATCGTCTTTGCTGAAGAGAGGTGAAAAGCGGATGTCTTCGATTTTTTTGTTTGCAAGTGTTTGTCTGTCGTCGTGAGAATCGATATCTTTGATGCTTTCGGTAAGATTTTTGTGTAATTTACCTCTGTGTGGGGCCGTTTCTTGTGTACTAAGGCTTTCCGCTGTGAGACTTTCCCACATTGAAATTTTGCTTTTTTCTTTTTTGCTTTCTATTTTTGATTCGGGTTTTTCTATTGGCATAGATTCAGTTAAATCCTTATATTCTAGCACAAAAAGCCTATTCTTGCAAGGCGTGGAAGGGTCATTTGGTTGACTGTATTGAGGAAAAAATGAAAAATGGATAAGGCTTGAGCATGCCCGGATGGTGGAATTGGTAGACACGCAGGACTTAAAATCCTGTTCCAGCAATGGAGTGCGGGTTCGATTCCCGCTCCGGGCACCACTTTTTAGGAGGAGAGTGACGTGTTTGCTGCTTTCTTTCATATCACTTTGATCCCTAAAAAGATTTTATTCTTAACCCTTTTAGTATGAGTACAGAAAGGAAGCGCCAATTTTTGTTGGGTATCTTTGTGATGTCCCTGATTTTGGCGAATGTACTGGGTGCCAAAATTACCGATTTTGACATCCCCGGATGGCTTGCAATGCCGTTCAATGTTATTTTTGCGCCGATTATTTGGATTTTTAACCAAATTTTGGCTGTAACTGGCAACGATTTGCTTAGTTACAAATTTTTCAACATGATTCATGTGAGTGTTGGGATTTTGACAGTTCCGCTAATGTTTTTGATTACAGACATTGTGGAAGAGGTTTGGGGGCGAGAAACCACCAAGGATTTTGTGTTTATTGGTGTTTTGTCGATGATGGCGATGATTTTTATCACTTTTGTTTCTGTCCATCTTCCGCCTGCGGAGAGATTTATGGAGATGAATGAGGCTTATAAATCGATTTTTTCTACTTCGATGAGAATGGCCGCGGCTAGTATTTTGGCTTTTTATCTTGCTCAGATGCACGATATTTGGGCTTTCAATTTTTGGAAGATCAAAACAAAAGGGAAATATCTGTGGCTAAGAAATAATCTTTCAACAATAGTGAGCCAATTGCTTGATTCTTCCATTTTTATGTTTGTGGCTTTCTACAATCCGGAAACTTTCCCAGCTACGCTAGTTATAAAACTCATTTTACCTTATTACATCTTTAAGGTGCTTTTTGCATTATTGGATACACCTTTTGCTTATCTTGGAGTTTGGTGGGCGCGCGGACATCGCGAACCTATTAAGGCCGAGAAAGATTAGTCGTATTTTTCAAAATGGATGGCGTCGGTGGGAACCCCTTGCTTTGTAAGGATCTCGCTGACGCTATTTATCATGGGGCTTAGGCCACAGAGGTAGTATTGGGCTTTGGGGTCGAGGTTTTTGAGATGGTCGGTTACGCGACCTGTGAGGTGGGGGTTGTTTGGGGATTCTGGTTGAGAGATAGCTATTTTGTAGCTGAAATTTGGGTGGGATGCGGTTAGGGATTTTAGTTGGTTTTCGTAGAAAACTCCGGAAATGTAGCGAACGCCAAAAATCAATTGGATGGAGGATTTGTTGCCTTTTTTTAGTTGGTCTTCGATCATTGATTTTAGGGGAGCGATGCCGGTTCCGGTGGCGATAAAGTAGCTGGGGCTTGATTGATTTTGAAATGTGAGTTTGCCGTTTGGTCCGAGAAATTCAATCTCTTGCGCGGGTTTTAGCTGATGAAGCCAGTTGCTGCCGCGGCCGTCTTGCATGAGTTTTATGCAGAGAGTGAGCGGCGTGTTTGGGGCTGAGGCTATGGAGTAGGCGCGGAAGCAGGGAGTTTTTTGGCCGTCGTTTATTTTTATCGTAATAAATTGGCCGGCTTCGTAGGCGAGTGGTTCTTGTGGTTTTAGGATTAGTTCGAAAATATCTTCGGTGAGATTTTTTTTACTTTGGATTGTGGCTTTTTGAAGTCCCATATTTGAGGGTTTTAGATTTGACTTGAGTATAGCTTATCTTTATATTTTCTGCTTATAAATTTTTTTATGTCTTTGCTACTATTGAACAATAAGGGTGAGAAGGTTGATTTTGAGGAAAAGGTGTTATCTCTTTATTCTCAGGAGGAGCTTGCCAATGGTTTGCTTACTTCGGATATGGATGGGACGATGTATGAGCAGGATTTGGGAATTTTGGTGTTTTTACAGAAATTGGGAGATTCAACTTTTTGGACTTTTGATCTAAATAGGTTTAGGGGTTTGCTTTTGCCAAAAGACTATTTTGTGACCTTGCAGGCTGGAGCAGAGGGGGTTTTTGATTCTTTTGAGGGGATGGATGCGGCTAAATGTAGGATGATTTTGGATTTGAAGGAAGATATCTGTTTGCTATATAGAGCTATCAAGTTGGCTAAAATTCGGCAGGAGGAGTTGGATTTGTCTCATCCTTTGGTTAATGAGTTTGCATATAAAATGGTTTTGATGGATGGGTTGGTGATTTCTATGGAACCGTATATGGGGAAACATTTTAAGTTGGCTTATCTTATGCGAACGAGGTTTTTTGCTTCAAAAAATTTCGAAAGAGTTCGATCTTTGGTTCTTGGGGCGATGGATAGAACTGAAGATGACAATATTCTTCTCCAGTCCTATGATGTAAATCAGGATTCTTTGGGGGGGAGATTGAAAGTTGTAAATGAGCCGCCCGTTGAAATTGATCGAGATATTAGGGTGGTGCAAAAGGTGCAGGAGCTTACAAGGATTCTGGTTGAGGATTGTGGTGTTCTTGGAACTGTGGTGACGACAAATTTATATAAAATTGCTGATACTTTTATTAGGGGTGGTGTTTATAAGGATTTGATTGAACGCATTGTGGGAACGCGTCTTAAGATGGTTCGTGGTGGTTGTCTTAATTCTTTAATTGAAGGTCGTCCGGTTATTGGTTTGAGAAAGGCGGAAGTGGCAGAAGAATTGGCACAGCTATATAGGAAAAAACATTTGTTTGCCGCTGGTGATAGTAATGGGGATTTCCATATGGCGGAAAAGGTACTTAGGGAAGGAGGGGTGTTTGTTGGTGTTGGGAAAAGTGTCGATTCTATTACAAAAACTTTCAATGGTCGACTTCTTGAAGCTGTTGGGCAGGAGGCGATGGATGAAAGATTCCTTTGTGCTACTTATTAGTGTATTTTGTGCGCATGAAAATATACGAACTTAAAAATAAAGATGGTAAGGCTCGCAGAGGGGAATTGACTACTGCGCATGGAAAAATTCAAACGCCTTTTTTTATGCCAATTGCTACTGTTGGTGCTGTTAAGGGGGCGCTTGAGCCTTGTGACATTTCTGCGATGGGTTTTGAAATTATTTTGTCCAATACTTATCATTTGCACCTTAGGCCTGGAGAAAAGATGATAAAGGAGCGGGGTGGGCTTGCTAAATTCATGAATTGGAATGGGCCGATTTTAACTGATTCGGGTGGTTTTCAGGTTTTGTCCTTGTCGCGGATTCGAAAAATAACTGAGGAGGGGGTAAAGTTTCAGTCGCATATTGATGGGGCGGATCTTTTTTTGACCCCGGAGAAAGTTGTGGAAATTCAGGCGGATTTGGGGATTGATATTGCGATGGTTT
>Ga0180007_10003555_pt1:0-15000 | contig 17238 bp, 16 predicted proteins | sample MM_PC_MetaG_FD_121122 | JGI IMG/M metagenome (GOLD analysis project Ga0180007, IMG submission 121122) | Groundwater microbial communities from the Aspo Hard Rock Laboratory (HRL) deep subsurface site, Sweden - MM_PC_MetaG | ecosystem: Environmental > Aquatic > Deep subsurface >... | reverse complement strand
CCTAAGAAGGAAATCGAGTACCTTTTTTCGTCTATGGCGGAGTTTTTAGGTAAGTATGAGAAGGAGTTAATGAAAGACGATATTTGTTTGAGAATGATTGGCCGGCGTGATCGTATTCCTAAAAAGAGTATTAAGAAGATATCGATGATTGAAAATTTAACTAAGAATAATAAGTCTTTTTGTTTTAATATTGCTTTAGATTTTGGAGGAAGGTGGGATATCACCGAAGCGGCTAGAAAAATTATCAAAGACTGTGAGGATAAAAAAATATCTTTTTCTCAGATAACTGAGGATGTTTTTAGTAAATATCTTTCTTTAGGGGATATCGCTAATCCGGATTTATTGATTAGGACATCAGGAGAGCAAAGAATAAGTAATTTTTTGCTTTGGGATTTAGCCTATGCTGAGTTTTATTTCCCAGAGGTATGTTGGCCTGATTTTGATGTGAAACAATTACGGAAAGCTTTAAAAATTTATTCCGAAAGAGATAGACGATATGGCGCGATTAAGAAAGATTAGAAAAATTTACATAGATAAGTTTGTTAAACGGGATATGAAATGACGGAAAGATTTATTAGTTCACTTATTTTAGGAGTTATTGTTATCTTCGCGGTTATTTATTCGCCGGTATGTGGAATGGTCGCGACTATATTTATTCTGGTCGCTCTCTATGAGTTTTTCTATATGGTGGAGAAAAAGGGGGTAAGTTTATTTAAGCCTTTTGGGTTGTTCGTCGGAGGGCTTATTCCTATAACTATATATTTTCATTTTCCTATTAAAGAAGGGTGGCAGTTTTTATTTGTTATAATTGGTTTATTTCTTTTTTTTCTTATTGAGCTTACTAAAAAGGAAACGCATCAGCCGATTCTGTCTATTTCAGCGACTGTTTTTGGCATTATTTACATATCGTGGTGTTTTAGCTTTTTAATAAGAATACGGCAGCTTCCCGAGGGTATGATTTTAACAGCGTTTTTGCTGCTTGTAACAAAGTCTTCGGATATTGGTGCTTATTTGTGGGGTCGAAGTTTTGGCAAAACCCCGCTTATAAAGAGAGTGAGTCCTAAGAAATCGTTAGAGGGATCTATCGGCGGATTTTTTACTAGTTTAGGAGTAGGGCTCATGATTTCTCCTTTTGTGGAGAGCATTAATTCTTGGGAGAAGTTCTTTTTGATTATCATTTTAGCAGTAATTTCTCAGTTAGGAGATTTATTTGAATCGCTTATAAAGAGAGATTGCCAGGTTAAAGATTCCGGTAGAATTTTACCGGGTATGGGGGGGGTTCTTGATGTTATTGATAGCATAATTTTCACTGCTCCTACTTTTTATCTGTATATTACAATGATGAGATAGAGAGAGTAACCAGAAACCAGAGAATAGAAACCAGAATAAGAAATATGGGTAAAGGAAATATGAAGAAAGTATTAGTATTTGGATCAACGGGATCAATTGGTAAAAATAGTCTTGATGTAATAAGACAATCACAAGGCAAATTTAACGTTGTAGGGCTTTGTGTTAATAGAGATATAAAAAATCTTCAACGTCAGATAAAAGAATTTTCACCGGCTTACGTCTGTGTTGTAGATCAGCGATGTGCTGATAAATTAGAAAAAAACTTAGATAATAAAATAAGATTATTTAAAGGGGAGAAGGGACTTCAAAAATTCTCAACTATTAAAACAGACATATCTGTTATGGGGATTTCTGGAATTTCTTGTTTAAGACCGCTGCTTATCAATTTACAATATAGCAAGCGAATCGCGTTAGCCAATAAAGAAACGATTGTCGTCGCGGGATTATTTGTTTTTAAGCTTGCTAAGAAATTCGGCACAGAGATTATTCCTGTTGATAGTGAGATAAATGCTTTATTCCAACTTTTCAACAACATCAAGCGTGATTTTTCAAAGGTTTATATTACCGCTTCTGGCGGAGCTCTTATTGATTATAAGAAACAGGATTTAAAAAAGATAGGAATAAAAGAAGTATTATCTCATCCTAATTGGAGAATGGGCCGTCGCATAACAGTAGATTGCGCGACTTTAGTGAATAAAGCTTTTGAAGTTATAGAAGTTCATCGATTTTTTGGCGTGCCGTATAAGGAAATCGGTGTTACAGTTCATAGAGAGTCGGTTTTTCACGCGTTAGTTGAGTTTAAAGATAGTACTGTATTTTCATGCTGTTATCCTCCCGATATGAAAATACCTATTGCTTACGCGTTGCATTATCCCAGACGGGCACCTAGTGTTAGGGGCGGATCATTTGATAAAAAGTTTTCATTATCATTTGAACCAGTTAATTATAATAGATATCCTCTTTTTAAAATGGTGCTGGACGCGGCAGGAAAAGATGATAATTCTTTAATAATTTTAAATGCTTGTGATGAAACTGTGGTGGATTATTTCTTAGCAGGAAAGATAAAATTTACTGATATTTATAAGGTAATGAATTATATTTTTTCTAATTATCCTTCAAAACGATTAAGAAGGATAGAAGATATTTTTTATTGGGATCAATGGGCGAGAACTAAAACGAAAGAATATCTATTGAATTCAGGGTTCAGGGTCAAGGGGCAGGGGTCAAGGAAGAAAAATATTTTTACTAAGAATCAAAAATCAGGAATTAAATTATGAGTATAGTAGCTATAATTGTTATTTTCAGTATTTTAATTGTCGCGCATGAATTTGGCCATTTTCTTGCGGCACGAATGAGTGGTGTAGTTGTTCAACGTTTTGCTATTGGCTTTGGTCCGAAGTTATTCAAAATTAAAGGGAAAGAAACAGAGTTTTTAGTTTGTCTTTTCCCTTTAGGCGGGTATGTTAAATTAGCTGGAGATAATCGTGATGAGTGTCAGGGGCATCAATATGAATTCTTATCTAAACCGGCGGGAATAAAGATGAGAATTGTTTTTGCTGGACCACTTTTTAATTATCTGTTAGCTTTTATTCTTTTTTGGTTAAGTTTTACGTTTTTCGGGTATCAGTCTTCAGGAACGGTTGTCGGGGAAGTTATAAAGGATTACCCGGCTTATTCGGCAGGTGTTAGAGTCGGCGATAAAATTTTAGCGGTCAATAATGAAAATGTTTCGACTTGGTATCAGATGGCATCTAAGATTCATCAAGCTGAGAATAGCGTTTTACTCAAAATAGAGAGGAATGAAGAAGTTTTGCCGTTAGATGTTCCTTTGAAAGATGAAAAGATTACTGATGCCAGTGGGAAAAGTAAAAGTGTTCGTGTTATTGGTATAGCCGCGAAAATAGAAAAGTATAATCCGGTTATAGCTTTTTTTAAGGGGGCTCAAGCGTTAGGTCATATTACTGTTTTTACGGTTAAAGGGTTAGCCTCTATTATTATGGGGAAGATACCGTTTAAAAAAGCAGTCGCGGGGCCTTTAGGTATTTTTTATTTTACTCATCATGCGGTTCAGATGGGAATAGTTACTGTTATTAATCTTATGATTCTCTTGAATATAAATTTAGCCATTGTTAATCTTCTGCCGTTACCTATATTAGATGGAGGTCATATTGTTATTTTTTTTATTGAGAAGTTACGAAAGAAACGGCTGAATGAAAAGGTGGAAGATTTTTTGACTCGTGTAGGGTTTGTTCTTATTGGCATTTTATTTTTATTTATTTTTTATAACGATATTATAAAGTTTGGGCCTAAAATTTGGTCAAAGAAAAATGTGCAAATAGAAGATGGGGTCAAGAAATAATAATTTTAAATTTAGCAATTAACATTTTTAAATTAGCATTTAAGAGAGTTAATATTGAGAAATTTAAAATGCTAATTGATAAATGATAAATTTAAAATGATAGTAGGGGTCAAGGAAGAAAGAAGATAATAGAAAGGTATATATGACGAAGGTAGTAAAAATTGGAAATTTAAAGATTGGCGGGAAGAACCCTGTACGTATAAAAGGGATGATTAAGACGCCTCACTCTCAGATTCGAAAAGTTATCAGTGAAGCGAAACGATTAGAGAAAGAAGGCGCTGAATCTATACGAATTGCCGTTAGAGAAGATAAGGATACAAAAATAGCGGCTGTTTTAAAAAAACATGTTTCTGTGCCGATAGTTGCGGATATCCATTTTCATTATAAACTAGCCTTAGGAGCTATTGAAGAAGGCTTTGATGGGATAAGATTGAATCCTTCGAATATTTCTAAGGAAATCCATATTCGTCAGGTAGCACGGGTAGCAAAGAATTATAATGTTTCGATTAGAGTAGGTGTTAATTCAGGTGGGTTCAAAAAAGAATTCGCGAACTCTAAGCAATTAGCCGATGATATGGTTAAAAGAGTCCAGCAGTTTCTTAAGATTTTAGAAAAAGAGAATTTTTTTGATGTAATGGTTTCGTTGAAGGGCGCGGATGTTGTATCAACGATTATAGCTAATGAGATGTTTTCAAAGAAGTTCGATTATCCTTTACATTTGGGTGTTACCGCTACAGGGCCTTTTTTAGAGGGCGTAGTTAAATCTTCTATAGGGATAGGTAGCCTTCTTTCTAGAGGGATTGGTTCTGTGTTGAGGGTATCATTGGCAGCGCCATCTTTTGTGGAGATACAAGTAGCAAAACATATTTTACAATCGTTAAATTTGAGACGTTTTGAACCGGATATTATTTCGTGCCCTACTTGTTCGCGGTGTGAAGTTAATCTTATTGCGATTGTTGATAAGTGTAAGAAGGAGTTAGCACTGCGCGCGGTTGATAAGTCTTTAAAAGTCGCTATTATGGGGTGTGTGGTAAACGGTCCGGGGGAGGCGTATCAGGCCGATATTGGGGTTGCTTTCGGAGGTAAAGATAAAGCGGCTATTTTTAAGAAAGATAAGATTTTAGGATGGACAGATGAGAAGAGAGTTGTAGGCGATTTAATGAGAGAAGTTACGAAGATAAAGGGGCAAGGGTCAGGGGTCAAGGGGCAAGGAAGAATTTAGGAGAGAAGACTTTAAAATTACTGAGCGAAGCGAGGAGAATATGTTATTTTCAAAGAGTTTTATTTATACTTTAAGAGAAGATCCCAAAGTTGCGGAGTGTCTTAGCCATAAATATTTGCTAAAGGGGTGTTTTTTGCATATGGTATCTTCAGGGATATATTCTTATTTGCCTTTAGGATTAAGAGTTTTAGATAAGATTAATAAGATTATTCAAAAGCATATGAATAAGAGTGGTGCTCAGCAGTTATTGATGAGCGCTTTGCAGCCGATGGATATATGGAAAAAAACAGGTAGAGATAAAGATTTAGAAGAAGTTATGTTTAAATTTAAAGATAGGAAAGATAAAGAACTTTGTCTTGGTCCGACACATGAGGAATTAGTAACTGAACTCGCGCGTAAGTATGTGCGATCATATAAACAATTGCCCTTTATTCTTTATCAGATCCAGGCTAAATATAGAGATGAACCTCGACCGCGGTTGGGGTTGATGCGAAGTTGTGAGTTTATAATGAAAGATGCCTATAGTTTTGATATTGATCAGCAAGGATTGGATGAGAATTATGCCAAGATGTTGACAGCGTATAAGGCTATTTTTAAAGAATGCGGTGTGGATTTTGTTGTGACAGAAGCTGATTCAGGAGTTATGGGGGGAGATGTATCTCATGAATTTATGGTGGGCTCCGAGATCGGAGAAGATGTTTTATTTTGTTGCCAGGGGTGTAATAAGTTTTTTAAGCAAGGGAAGGAGTGTCCGGAGTGTAAAGGTAGTTTAACCCAACAGAAGATGATTGAGATTGGGCATATATTTAAATTAGGCACAAAATATTCTAGTGTTTTGGATGCGAGTGTTCTTGATAAAGAGGGAAAAAGAAAACCTATTGTTATGGGGTGTTATGGCATAGGGGTTAGTAGATTATTTCCTTCTATTATTGAGGTTAATCATGATGATAAAGGTATAGTTTGGCCTAAGAGCGTTAGTCCCTATGATGTGAGTTTAGTTACCCTTGGTGGTGTTGCTTTTGATGATGCCGCGCAGATAACGCATGTTTTAGAAAATAGTGGTATTGATGTTTTGTTTGATGATAGAGATATCGCGGCAGGGGTTAAATTTAATGACGCGTATTTAGTAGGTAATCCATATATTTTAATCATGGGAAAGAATTATTCGAAAAATAATAAAATCGATATTGAGGTAAGAAAGACAGAAGAGAAGTTAAGTCTAAGTAAAGAGGAATTAGCTAATTTTTTCAAAAAAGAATATAATATATAAAAGATATGCATGTTCATGAAGATAAAATTAAGGTGAAAGTGGAGGAGATACTTAAACCAAGGGGAATAGATCTTGTTGAATTTAGTATTTTTTCTACAAGAAGAAGCTCTATCGTTCGGTGTCTGATAGATTATCCCCAAGGAGGTATAATTATTGATGAATGTGTAAAGATTAATAAAGAGGTTACTTTTTTTCTTGATGAAAGTAATCTTTTAGGTGAAAACTATAGTGTTGAAGTTAATTCGCCTGGATTGGAGAGGAAATTAAAGACGTATAAAGATTTTTTGAGAGTAAAGAATAGAATAGTATCTTTATGGTTTATTAGTCCTTTTGAAGGTAAAGAATATTTTGAGGGAGAATTAGTGGATTTGAATGAAGAATGTTTGTATATAAAAAATAAAAATGATATTTATAAGATTAGTTTAAAGCAAGTAAAAGTAGGGAAAGAAAAAATAACTTAGCGTATAGCGCGTAGCGGATAGCGTTTAGGAAAAACTATCCGCTAGTATGAGGAGGTTGGAAATAATGAATAAAGAATTTTTAAGGATGTTAGAGCAGTTAGAAAGAGAAAAAGGATTAGATCGGGAAGTTTTGATTGATGCTGTAAAGCAGGCGTTAGAAACTGCGGCTAAGAAGGTAGCTAAGCTTAACTCTGTTAGTGAGGATGATATTAAGGTCGATATCGATTCTGCTAAAGGAGATATTCGAGTCTGTATAGGAGGGAAAGAAGTTGTCTCTCGTGAGTTTGGCCGTATCGCGGCCCAAACTGCCCGTCAAATTATAATTCAGAAGATAAGAGAAGCTGAGAAGGAAAATGTGTATAACGAGTTTAAAGGTAAAGAAGGAGATATTATAGGAGGAGTGGTATATCGATTGGAAAGAAAGGCGATAATATTGGATCTCATGGGTAAGGCGGAGGGAATTCTTCCTCATTCATTTCTTTCTCCTTTAGATAAGCTGCGGTTAGGTGAGCGAGTTAAAGGGTATATTCGTGAAGTTAAGAAAGATAGAGGAACGCAGATAATAATTTCCCGTCGGCATGAAGGGTTGGTGAAAAAACTTTTTGAATTAGAAGTTCCTGAGATTTATGAGGGAATAGTTGAAGTGAAATGCATTGCTCGGGAAGCGGGAGAAAGGACTAAAATAGCAGTTTTTTCTAAAGATGATAAAGTCGATTGCGTAGGGGCATGTGTTGGGATAAGGGGATCTCGCGTGAAAAGTATAATAGAGGAATTACGGGGAGAAAAAATTGATATTGTGAGGTGGAGCGAAGACATAAAAGAGTTTATAAAAGCCGCGCTTTCACCAGCAGTAGTTTCTAGAATAGAGTTGGACAGAGAAACTAAAAGAGTTAAAATCCTGGTAGCTAATGATCAGTTATCACTGGCTATTGGTAAAAAGGGGCAAAATGTACGGTTAGCTTCCAAGCTTGTAGGGTGGGAAATCGATATCCGGTCTAAAGAAGCGATTGAAGAGGATATTAAAATTATTCAGAAGCTTAAAAGTGTTGGTAAAAAAGTAGCAGCGGTTTTAGTTGAGTCGAGGTATAATAGCGTCAATGCTATTGCTAGAGCTTACGCGGGTGAGCTCGCTAAGTTGAAAGGAATTGGGATTAAGAAAGCAGAACAAATAATTGAGGAAGCGAAAAAAACATGTGAGGAGAAAGCTTTTTTGAAGAAAGGGGACGCAGAGGTAATGAAAGATAAAGTAAAACCTAAAAAAGAAGATATGTTATAAGCTCAAGCTTTTTGAAAATAGAAGGTAGAGAATAGACCGTCCTGAAGAATCGGGACTCTATTTTTGCAAAGCAAAAATAAGGTGGTGACATAAAATGAGAATACATGAATTGGCTAAAAAATTGGGCGTTGATAGTAAGGAATTAATAAAAAAGTTAAAGAAGTTAAATTTTGATGTAAAAAATCATATGTCTAGTGTTGATGAAGACACCGCGGAAATTATTATGCATGAGATAAAAACATTAAAGCATCAGGAAATTGAATCTAATGTAATAGAAGTTAATTTTCCTGTTACGGTGAAAGATTTAGCGATTAAATTAGGGAAGAAGCCTTCAGAGCTTTTGGTTGATCTGATGAAAGAACGAAAGTTGGTTACTATCAATCAGAATCTTGATGAAGCGACAGCTATTGGTATCGCGTATAAATATAAAGTTAATTTATGTAAAAAACTGTCCGAAGAAGATGCTATTCTAAAAGTAAAAGCTAATGCCTTAAAAGAAAGAGCTCCTGTTGTTACTCTTATGGGTCATATTGATCATGGAAAGACTTCGATTCTAGATTATATAAGAAATAGTAAAATTACAGAAAAAGAAACCGGCGGAATCACTCAGCATATCGGAGCTTATCAGGTTGTTTTAGATAAAGGTAAAATCACCTTTCTTGATACGCCGGGTCATGAAACATTTACCGCGATGAGGGCTAGAGGCGCAACTATTACCGATATTGTAATTATTGTTGTTGCTGCTGATGAGGGAATAAAGCCGCAGACGGTTGAAGCAATTGACCATGCCAAAGCCGCGGGTGTGCCTATAATTGTGGCCATAAATAAGATTGATGCGCCTAATGCTAATCCTGATATGGTAAAACAGCAGCTTTCTAAAGTGGATCTTGTTCCTGAAGATTGGGGAGGTAAGACTATTACTGTGTTAGTTTCGGCTAAAACGGGGAAAGGTATTGATTCCCTTCTCGAGTTGATTCTTTTGCAGGCTCATATAATGGAATTAAAAGCCGATTATGATAGAGCTGCTGTTGGCGTGGTAGTTGAGGCTAGGTTATCTAAAGGAAAAGGACCTTTAGCTACCATACTTGTTAGGGAAGGGAAGTTACGTGTAGGCGATTGGTGTGTATGTGGTATTTATCGCGGAAAAATTAGAGCAATGTATGATGATAGAGGCGAATTAGTAAAAGAAGTTTATCCTACAGTTCCGGTAGAAATACTTGCGTTAGCCGGTGTGCCTAATCCTGGGGATCAATTATTTGTTGTTCCGAATGAAAAGAGCGCGAAAGAAATTGTGGAGAAAAGGAGAGACGAAGAAGATATAAAGAGGATTGTTCCTTCGGCGCATCTTAAATTAGAAGATTTATATAAAAAAGTAAAAGAAGAAGATTTAAGACAGTTAAAAGTTATTTTAAAGGCTGATGTGGGGGGAACGTTAGAGGCGGTAGGCGATGCGTTAGAAAAAATACCTAGTGAAGAGGTCGATTTGGTTATAATTCATAAAGGTGTAGGGGCAGTAAATTCTTCTGATATTCTTTTGGCTGATGTCAGTGATGCTATTGTCGTAGGATTTAAGGTTTCTGTAGATCCGAAAGCAAGAGACTTAGCTAAAAATAAAGGTATTGAATTAAGAGTGTATCAGATAGTTTATGAGTTGATAGATGATATAAGGGCTGCTTTAGAGGGGTTGTTGAAACCCCATATAAAGAAAGTTTTTCTTGGTCGAGCAAGAATAAAGTCGGTGTTTAAGCTTTCTAAATCCGGCATAATTGCGGGCAGTATTATTGAAAAAGGTAAAATTATTAGAGGTACGGCTTGTAACCTTTTTAGGGGCAATGAAGTCATTTTTGAAGGAAAGGTCCAGTCTTTGAAGCGATTTAAAGAAGACGTGCGTGAAGTCGCGCAGGGAACGGAATGTGGAATAGGTGTTGGTTATAACGATATTAAAGAGGGCGATGTTTTAGATGTTTTTACTGAAGAAGTGATTACGAGGAGACTTAAATAATAGATGGGAGATGGCAGATAAGTTTTTGTGATCTCCAATCTGTAATCTGCAATCTAATATATGAAAGTAGTATTAAGCGGAGTAAGGCCGACAGGTAAACAGCATTTAGGGCATTGGATTGGGACTCTTTCTAATTGGATAGAGTTACAACAGCAATATCAATGTTTTTTTATGGTTGCTGATTGGCACGCGTTTATGAGTGAGTATAAGGACTTATCTCATATAAAAGAGTACTCGTTTGATAATGTATGTGAGTGGATAAGTTACGGAATAGATCCTGCGCGATGTGTTCTTTTTGAACAGTCAAAGGTAGGCGCTCATTTAGAACTTTTCTTATTGCTTTCATATATAACCCCGATAGGGTGGCTTTCGAGATGTCCAACTTTTAAAGAGCAGATTAAGCAGCTTAAAGATAAAGAGATAAATACTTATGCTTTTTTTGGATATCCGGTATTACAGTCTTGTGATATTCTTTTGTATAAAACTAATTTTGTTCCGGTGGGAGAAGATCAGCTTTCTCATTTAGAGTTGTGCAGAGAAATTGTTCGTCGGTTTCATCATTTATATAAGAAGCAAACGTTTATTGAACCGCAGCCAGTACTTACGCCTATTCCAAAGTTAGCTGGGCTTGATGGTCGAAAAATGAGTAAGAGTTACGATAATTTTATAGCTCTTGATGAAGAAGATGCCGTTATAGAAAAGAAGATTTTATCTATGATTACTGATCCTGCCAGGAAAAAAAGAACAGATAAAGGGCATCCGGATATTTGTACTGTGTTTGCCTACTATACAATATTTAAAAAAGAAGAAAAAGAGGATGTTCGCCAGGGATGTATGAGCGCGCAGCGTGGCTGTAAAGAGTGTAAGAAAGCTTTAGCTGATAGCTTTAAAGTATTTATTGGCTCTAGAAGGGAAAAGAAGAAAGAACTTATGAAAAAGAAAGATTATATTCGAGATATATTAAAAGAAGGTAATATAAAAGCGAACGCTGTAGCTTCTAAAACGTTAGAAGAAGTTAAGGCAGCGATGAAAATATAGTATAAAAAGACTATAGACCATTGACTATTGACCATAGACCAAAATTTCTTTAGGTCGATAGTCAATGGTCTATGGTCGATTGTCGGTATTATTATGAAAATTAAATTAGATATATTTGAGGGACCGTTAGATTTACTTCTTTATTTGATCAAGAAAGACCATCTTGATGTAAGTGATATTATTTTAACAGAGGTGGTTGATCAATATCTGCAGTTTTTAGAGCTTATGAAACTGTTAGATATAAACCTTGCTTCAGAGTATCTGGTTATGGCTGCTAATCTTATTAATATTAAATCTAAAATGCTGCTGCCTAAGTCTCAAATAGAGGAAGGAGTTGAAGAAGATGATCCTCGCCAAGAGTTAGTACGTAAGCTTATTGAGTATGAAAAATTTAAACAAGTAGCAGATTTTCTTAAAACGAGAGAAGTCCAGCGTCGTAAGTATTTTAGCCGACCCGCCGCGGTAGCTCAAAAAAGTGAAGGGTATTTAGAAGCTTCTATTTTTGATTTGATTAGCGCATTCCAAACAGCTTTGAAAGAGGTTCCTAAAGATATCTTTTTTGAAGTAATGAAAGACGAGTTTACTGTGGAAGAAAAAATCCATGATATTACGCATCTTCTTTTAAAAAATAATAAAATTTCTTTAGCGGAAATGATTTCTTCTGGGAAAAATAAGATTGAAGTTGTTGTTATCTTTTTAGCTATATTAGAATTGATAAAATTAAGAGAAGCAGTTGCTGTTCAGGAAGAGCTTTTTGGACCTATTCTAATCGCGCGTAGAGCTAATTTATATAGTCAAGCTTAATAAATAGATTAGAGATGGGAGATTGGAGATATCAGATAATTATTTCCAATCTGTAATCTGTAATCTGCAATCTATTGTTATGAATGAAGAGAGAGTAGTTGATCAATTAAGGGAAGACGAGGATGAGAAGATTATTAATTTGTCTTTGCGGCCTCAAAATTTAAGGGAGTTTATAGGACAGAAGAGTATTGTTTCTTCTTTAGACATTGCTATCGAGGCCTCGAAAAGAAGAGATGAGCCTTTAGAACATCTGCTTCTTTCAGGCCCTCCCGGGTTAGGAAAAACATCGTTGGCGTATTGTATTGCTAAAGAAAGAATTGCTAAAGTAACGGCGACTAGCGGCCCAGCTATTGAGCGCGCGGGGGATTTAGTCGGGATCCTTACTAATTTAGAAAAAGGCGATGTTTTGTTTATTGATGAAATTCACAGATTGTCTAAAGTTGTAGAAGAGTTTCTGTATCCGGCTATGGAGAATTTTCAAATAGATTTTGTTATTGATAAGGGTCCTTACGCGAAAAGCGTGAAGTTTAATTTAAAACCGTTTACTTTAATTGGCGCGACGACTAGGAAAGGGCTTCTCAGCGCGCCATTAAGAGGTAGGTTTGGTCTTTTTTTTGATTTTGATTTTTATGATTCACAAAGTTTATCATTGATTATTAAGAGAAACGCGCAGCTTCTGAATGTTGAGATTGATAACCAAAGTTGTTTGGAGATAGCGTCTCGTTCGAGAGGTACGCCTCGGCTTTGTAATCGGCTGCTTAAGAGGGTGCGTGATTATGCTCAAGTTGTAGGGGAAGGCATAATCAATTTGGAAGTGACTAAAACATCTTTAGCCCAGATAGGTGTTGACGCGCAAGGGTTGGATGATTTAGATAGAAAGTATTTAAAATCAATAATTGAGTTACATCGTGGTGGTCCTGCGGGGATTGAGGCAATAGCTGCTTCTTTGGGAGAAGATAAAGGTACTTTGGAAGATGTTGTAGAGCCATTTTTATTGAAAAAAGGGTTTATTCTGCGTTCTCCCCGGGGAAGGATAGCTGCTCAAAAATCTTACCTGCATTTAAATATTCCTTATAAAGACGCTGTTGTACAATAGTATCAGCGTCTGATTACAGCGATTAATAGAAGATTACAACGATTAAGTGTTATGTTTAGAGTATTAAAAGAATGTAAAGAGACAAAGGCGCGTAGGGGTGTTTTTAGGAGCCGGCATAACGAATTTATGACTCCTGCTTTTTTCCCTGTGGCGACAGCGGCGGCAGTTAAAGGGTTAACAACAAAAGATCTGGATGATATTGGGGTTGATGGCCTTTTAGTTAACGCGTATCATTTGTTTTTACGGCCTGGTGTTGACGTGATACGAAAGGCCGGCGGACTGCATAAATTCATGAATTTTTCTAAAACGATTATTACGGATAGTGGAGGGTATCAGATTTTTAGCTTAGAAAGATTACGGAAAGTGACTGATGAAGGGGTTGAGTTCCAATCTCATATTGATGGGAAAACATTTTTTTTAACGCCACAAGATGTAATAAGGATTCAGTTAGATTTAAATTCAGACGTATGTGTTCCTTTGGATGAATGTGTTAAGTTTCCGACAGAATATGATTATGCGCGGATTGCTATGGAGAGGACAATTGATTGGGCAAGGAAGAGTAAAGATTTTTTCTCTAAGCATAAAGGAGAAGGTAACCTTTTTTTTGGTATTATTCAAGGATCTACCTATTTGGATTTAAGGAAAAAATGCTTAGATGAGATTATGGAATTTGATGTTGACGGGTTATGTGTTGGTGGTTTAAGTGTTGGCGAAGAACCAAATTTAAGGTATAATGTTGTTTCTTTTATCCAGGAACACGCGGATAAGAAGTATTTACGGTATTTTATGGGCTATGGCAGGCCAAACGATATTTTGGAAGCCGTATCTAGAGGGATTGATCTTTTTGATTGTGTTGTTCCTACTAGATTTGGTCGAACAGGAACCGCTTTTACTGGTCAAGGAGAGCTGATCGTAAGAAATTCGCCTTATATCGAGGATCAGGGACCGATAGATGATGAGTGTGGTTGTTATGTATGTAAAAACTTTAGCCGGTCCTATTTACGGCATCTTATAAACGTAAAGGAGATGGTTGGCGTACAGCTAATTACATATCATAACGTTTTTTGGTATAAGTGTTTTATGGATAAGATACGCAATGCGATTGATGAAGACAGATTTGCCCAGTTTAAGAAAGAGTTTGAAGCAAAATTTAGAGAATAGGGTCAAGGGGCATGGGGCAAGGGTCAAGGAAGAAAAATCGGTTTTTTGTATTTCTTGACCCTATCAAAATATAATGATAATTGATATAATTACTATATTCCCTGAAATGTTTTCTCCCGTTGTGGGCGAGTCGATTATTAAACGCGCGGTAAATAAAGGTTTAGTTAAGATTCACGTTCATGATTTAAGAGATCATGTGCTAGACCGGTATAAAAAAGTAGATGATTCTTCTTACGGCGGAAAAGGGATGGTTTTTAAGGCTCCTGGGTTGTTTCATGCTGTGGAATCAACTTTAGGGTATAAGATGTATCCTAAAGAGAAGACAGACGCGGCTAAAAGAGTTATTTTGTTTAGTCCTAAGGGGAAGACTTTAACTCAAGGCTTAGTAAAAAAGTTTTTAAAGTATGAAAGGTTAGTTCTTCTTGTCCCCCGTTATGAGGGGGTAGATGAGCGTGTAAGAAAATATTTAGTTGAAGATGAAATTTCTATAGGTGATTATGTCGTGAGTGGAGCGGAGTTACCAGCTATGGTTTTTATTGATTGTTTAATTAGGTTGATACCGGGAGTGGTTTCTGATAAGGACTCAGTGAAGAATGAAAGTTTTGAGAATAATCGATTGGATTATCCTCATTATACCAGACCTGACGATTTTAGAGGATTAAAAGTGCCGGAGGTATTACGTTCTGGCAATCATAAAAAAATTGAGGAGTGGAGGCAAAAGCAGGCTTTAGAATTAACGAAAAAGAGGAGACCGGATATATTATAGGCAATACGAATGTTTAAATTACAAATTACAATAAACAAATTACAAACAATGAACAATATACAATATACAAATTGTATATAATATTAGTAATTTAATAGGAGAACAAAATAATTTTTTGTTTTGTATATTGAATATTTGGAATTTGTATATTGTAATTTATATATGAGGAGGTAAATTATGGATAAGTTATTGATG
>Ga0180007_10003554_pt1 | contig 17240 bp, 25 predicted proteins | sample MM_PC_MetaG_FD_121122 | JGI IMG/M metagenome (GOLD analysis project Ga0180007, IMG submission 121122) | Groundwater microbial communities from the Aspo Hard Rock Laboratory (HRL) deep subsurface site, Sweden - MM_PC_MetaG | ecosystem: Environmental > Aquatic > Deep subsurface > Groundwater... | reverse complement strand
GGTGATGGAAGAGGATTGGATGAAGTTAAGAAATATGTTCTGAGTCAAGGGAGAAATATCGATCAGTTGACTTTATTCGAATTTATCGATACCCCGCAGCTTGCTGCGACTGGGTAGTTCATTTTACTAATAATCAAATTGTAAATGAAGAGCCCTGTAAATATAATCTCTCAACATATTGTGGTTTTATTATTAATCTGTATTCGGTAAAATAATCAAAGCATTGTAATCTGTGAAAGAGTAACATTTTTGTTGGACTTACACATAGAACTGAAAAATCCTTAAACTTAAATATCTATTTCTCCTGTTGTTGAGATGATAAAAGGATATTTTTCTGGGGACAAGGTTGTGTCGAGTTCAGCTGGGGCGTTTTCGTTGTATGAGAAGTCGCGGTTTGGCGAGAAGAAGGCGAACAAGATTGAGTATGCTGCAGTGGAGGTGCTTTATCTTTTTGCAGAGAAGAAAATGGAGATTGTTTTGGGCAAGAAGATTTTTGATTGGGATGGTTTGTTGAGGAAGTTTAAGAAACATGACAAGAAAATCGAGATAAAGTCCGCAGTGTTTTCTGATTTGCGGAAAAAGGGTTATCTCGTTAAGTCAGCTTTGAAGTTTGGGGCGGAGTTCAGGGTTTACGATAAGGGCGCGAGGATGAGCGAGGAGCACGCGAGGTGGATTTTGTATTGTGTTAGGGAGCACGAACAATTGAGCTGGCATGATTTTACTGCAAGGGGGAGAGTTGCGCATTCTACTAAGAAAAATTTGCTGTTGGGAATTGTCGATGATGAAGGCGAGGTGATTTATTACGAGGTTGGCTGGGTTCGTGCGTAATATTTAGCTCGCAACAAGTTGTTTGGATTAGCAACTCACAACCGACTTCATCAGGTTGTTCGTCTGATGAGAAAAAAGTAAGTCATAAATCCCGAAGGTTGGATTGGATAATAATCTAAATGGGTTCGTGCGTAGAAAGGTTTTTAATTTTGTTATGTTTACTCTTCTTATGAAAAAAAATAAAGCAGGGCAGAGCAGTTTTGTTTTAATTGACATTATCGCGGGCTTGGTTGTTATTGCAGGCGGAGTTTTGATAGCTTTGTCTTATGCTAATCTCGGAGTGGTTTTTACAAGCGTTGGATTATTGATTGAAGCAATTAAATTTTTAGCGAGGTCGGGATTGTGATAAGTGCGAATGTGGTTGTTGGGATATTGATAATTGTTATTAATCTGATTCCGATGATTTTGAGGAAATGGAAATATCTGCAGTTTACAATAGCTCTTTCTCTTTTAGTAAGTTTGATATTGATTTATGTTGGGGGTTAGTTGCTTGCGAAGGGTTCTGGTTTAGGTTTTGAATTTTTTGATTAGGAAAATAATCAGACAAGAAAGCATGTACGGGAGAATAAGTTCTATGATAATGATTAAGTAAGTTAGGTTTATAGCGGTAAAGCCAACAGATAAATTGACTGTGCCAGATAGGCTGTCTAATGTTCTCCAAAGCGAATGATATTCGGTGTAGACACAACCAGGACATTTATAGACATAAATTGCAGGAACTATTGGGAGGAAAGAAATTATTATAAACATGGCAATAGCTAAGATTGCTTTCGCTGTTGTTGGTTTGAAGAATTCCATGTTATCAAGAAGAAATTTTTGTTTAATAATGTTTTGAAGGGTTCAAGGTTATTTGAAGTGTTGGACGTTGGACACAACAATCTTTATAATCCTCTTGGCTTTATGTAACTTATGATTGAGGTTGAGAAGTTAAGTGTAAGCAAAGAAAAGATTTTGTCGACGATAATGTCGCGAGGACCGTCGCTGCCTGTGCAGATTGCTCGGGAGATAAATTTTTCGCCGCTTTTTGCGTCTGCGTTTCTTTCTGAGCTGAAGGCAGAGGGGAAAATAAAAATCAGCAACATGAGGGTTGGAAGTTCGCCGCTTTATTATCTGCCTGGACAGGAAGAACAATTGGAGAAGTTTACTGCTTATCTGAATCAACGAGAGAAGGAGGCGTTTGCGCTTTTGAGGTCTGCGCAGTTTCTTGAGGATTCAGAGCAAAATCCTGTTATGCGTGTGGCTTTGCGGGCGATTAAAGATTTTGCTGTTCCTGTTAAGGTGCGCATTAACAGCGAGTCAAAGTTGTTTTGGAAATATTTTCCCTTGTCTGATAGCGAGGTTTCTCAAATGGTGAAAAGTGGTTTTTCTGGGAAGAAGAAAATTTTGGATGAGGGGAAGGTAGTAGAGAAACCAGTTGTTAAAGAAGAGAAGAAGGAGATTGAGAAAGAAGTTGAACAGAAAGTTTTGCCGCAGGAAGATGAACGGCCGTTGGCAGAAAAGAAACGGGTAAAGGCGCAGGAAAGTGAGTTTGTTATTAATGTTAAGGATTTTCTTGGAGCTAAGGATGTTGAGGTTGTGGAAGTTTTTGCCGAGAGGAAAAAGGAATTTGAGGCAAAGGTTCAGATTGATACTTTGTTTGGCAAGCAGATTTATTATTTGTTTGCAAAGGACAAGAAGAATGTTAGTGATAATGACTTAGCGGTTGCGTTGCAGAAAGCGCAGATGGAAAAATTGCCTGCTGTAGTGATGTCGCCGGGGGAATTGAACAAGAAAGGAAAGATGCATTTGGCGCAGTGGGGGAATTTGGTTAAGTTTGAAAAATTGAGGTTTTAGTTTGGAGGATGAAATTGGCAATTGATTCAGCTGTGAAATATTTGGAAGAAAGAGGCAATAACGAATTGTTGGGGGAAATACTTGGTAAGTTAGTTAAGAATTACCGAAAAATTCAGGAAAGAAGTTCGCCAAGTTTTAATGTGGAGGTGCATAAAGCTAACGAGTTGTTTAGAGATATTTGTGCAGAGTTAAGGGCTGTCGACGTTGATTATCATGATATTAGCATTTATTGCAAGGTAACTAATGAGGCTTGTTTATTGGACTATTTGAGGGGGGAATTAGGTATTTTAGAACGTGCGGAAATTACAAGGTTAAAGGGAAGGCATTTAGGGTTGGAGGACGAGCCTTATAGCGGGGAATTTAGTAGAGAAAAGGTTTAAATATTGTTTTTTTTAGGTTGAGGTATGGGAAGAATAAAACAGTTGATGATTAAGAAAGCAGCACGGGAACTTTTTGCTACTGTAGAGGGATTTAGCGAGGATTTTGAGAAAAACAAAAAACTTTTAAAGAATACAATGCCTTCTAAAAGTGTAAGGAACAAGGTGGCTGGTGGCATTGTCCGCTTGGCTACTCAAGAACGTCAGAAAGCACATGGAACAACTGAATAACGAACAAAAAGAGAACAAAGGAGAACAAAAAAAGGAAGGTGGGGATTTTAGAGACAAACCGTTTGATAATACTATTTTTATTGGTTCAAAACCTTTAGTGAATTATATTCGCGGTGTGATAATTCAGTTTACGAAATTGAATGCTCAGGAAGTTCTGATAAAATCGCGCGGGAAATTTATCTCAAAGGCGGTGGACGTTGCAGAAGTTGCGCGAAGGTCGCTTGAGGACAAAAAGGCATACATCAAAGGAATTAATATTGCGAGCGAGAGTTTTGAGACAGATGGCAAGAAGACGAATATTTCGACGATGGATATTGTTTTGGCGAAGGGGTAGTTTGGGTTTTGGGTTTTAGAAAATTTTAAAAACTATTTTTATAGTCAATTAGGATGAGTAGAAAAATTAGTCCTGCAGGAGTGATGGGAGATTTTGTTGGAAAGTATAATGCAAGAATTAAACCTTTAATTGATGAGGGGGCTACTCAAGGGCTAAACGGAATGGTAACAGATGTTGTTCTTAGGGGAAATTTTGTTATTGATTCTCTCGATGGCTGGCCAGAACGAACCAATGCGTTGTTTGAATCCGCGTTGAAAAATCTTAGAGCTTCCAGCGCGGAAAACTTTGGAAATTCTCTTTTATTAGGCATTGTGGATAGAGATGTATCAGAATTAGATTTTATTATGTCTGGAAACGAAGTTTATGACAGAGCAAAGGCAGCGTATGTATAGCTTTTGTTGATTCCGCGAAAACGAATAATTTAAATAATCTACATCTGTATGCAGTTGTATATGGAAACAACAATTAGACTAAGTTCTCAAACAAAAGAAGAGCTTATTCAATTTAGACAGTACAAGAATGAAAGCTTTGACGAATTAGTTAGAAAGCTAATTTTTTTAGCTAAGCTTGCTGAGAAAGAACCAAAGCTTAGTCAGAAGACAGTGTTGGAAATAAAAGAAGCAAGAGAAAAAGTTAAGAAAGGAAAGTTCTATACAGAAGTAGAGGCAAAGAAAATCCTCGGTCTGTAAAATGTATCGGCTTATTTTTGAAAAGAAAGCGCTTCATGATTTGAACAAATTAGACGGTAAGATTAAGGAGAGGATTTGGAATAAATTACAGGATTGTAAAGAAAATCCATTTAGGTTTTTTGAGAAATTGGCCGAAACGGAAGGATTCAAATTAAGAGTCGGTGATTGGAGAGTTGTGGCAGATATTTTTAGAGAAAGGGGAGTAATTGTTATTTTGAAGGTTGGTCATCGTAAGAATATTTATGATTAGTTTATTTTTTCAACAGCTTATCAACTTTTTTTTCTATTCTTTCCATGTCTCCTCTTAGCAGGTCAAGCCTTTTGATTCTTTTCTTGTTGAATATCCAGTTTACTACTTGGAGAGCTATCCAGACGATGACGATGATTCCTATTGCTTGGAGCCATTTGCCGATTGAGCCGATTCTTGCTGCGATTTCTGTTGAAGCGTTGAACACGTCTTCGGTTGTTATTACATCTTCTAAAGCCATGTTAGGGTGAGGGGCAAAGAACTTAAAAAGTCTTTGTTTTTCTTTTTGAAAGGCTCCGTAGCTCAGTTGATTAGAGCGCTGCTCTCATGAAATTTTCCTTGAGAAAGGCAGAGGTCGGGAGTTTGAATCTCCCCGGAGCCATTAATTTTTAGATAGTCCCCCGACTTCGTCGGCATAAAAAATCTGAAGATTTTTCATAAGACTGTTTTTGAAACTGTCAAATACTCGCTGCACTCGCATAAGGAGTTTGAATCTCCCCGGAGCCATGTTTGTGTAAATTAAATCCCGAAAGGTAGCAACCCAATATTCATTGACGTAATGTGATGCCTGTAGTTATCGATAATTGTTTAATAATAATCTAAAATTGTCTGGCGGGAGGAGGATAGAAGTTAGGCGATATGTTACGTTATGAGCTGGACTTAACACTTTGCAAAACTTATTAAGTCGTAGAACCTACTTTAGATAATGAAACTTGGAAGGCATAAGGGCTATAATCTTGCGAGCAACATAATTTTCTTCTTGAATATTTTTATCGCGCTGATGATTGTTTTTGGTTCGTGGTTTTTGCTTGAAACAGAGTTCGGCAGGACGGTTTTGTCCTTTGCTTTTGCGATGCTGGTAATCTCTGTAGTGTTGAAAGCTGTGCAATGGTGGTAGCTTCGGGGAATCCAAATTCCTAATTAGCCAAAATTAATTCCTCCACCCCCAATCAATAATTAAATCAATCAGGAACATAATGCTGGTTGGATTTTAGGATAATTTAGTTGGTTGGGGTTTGGGTAACTTGTCGTAAACAACGAACTTTTTGAATCAAGCAATCATCTTGAAACCGTCTTTTTCTTTTCTTGGGATTATGTGGATGTGCGCGTGCATAACTGCTTGGCCTGCTGGTTCGAGGTTGTTCATGACAAGGTTAAAGCCGTCGCCGAGTTTTTTGTCCATTAAGTCTGAGGCGACGTCTTTGATTATTTTTATGAGTTCTGAACCGAGGGAGTTCGGAATGTCTAACACAGTTACAAAATGTTTTTTTGGAATTATTAATGTGTGGCCTTTTGTTATTGGGAACTTGTCATAAACTGCGAAAAAATTATCTGTTTCTTTTATTTTTTTAGCGGGGATTTTGCCTTGCGCGATTTTGCAGAAAATGCAGTCTTGGTTTTTTGCCATTTTATTTTTTGAAACTTGGAGTGTAAAAATTTTCTCTGAGGATGGCGCGGTTGATTCTTTCTTTTCTAAATTCGAACGGGAGAATTTTTTGTATGAACGACTTCTTTTCCCGGTTTTTTGTGATAGCGGAGTTTAGCCGATTGATTTCTTTTGAGAAAGGGGAATTCTTTTTGTAAATTGGGATTGGGATGCGGGTGAAGGCTGCGCGTACTGCTGTTTTGTCGTCGGGAATTCTCGCGATTACAGGGATGCCTGTTGATTCTTCAATTTCCTTCAGGCTTAATTCAAACCTTGGATCGCGGATTTTGTTTATGATAATTCCAGTCATTGGTCTGCCGCGCTGCTTTGCCAGTTTTGCTGCTTTTAAGGTGCAGGACAGCGTCGGGTAGTCAGGAGTTGTTACGACAAAGAGCGCGTCTGAAGCAAGGATTGTGGACAGGATTTCATCGTTCAAACTTGGTGATGAATCGAGAATGACGAAGTCGTAGTTTTGTTTTATTGTGTTTATTTTGTCTCGGAGTTTTAGACAGTTGAGCGATTTGTTGTAAACGTATTCGCCAGGAATGACGTCGACGCCGAATTTGTTGTGGATTGCGGACTTGAGTTGTATTTTTTTGTCTAAAACATGGTGGATTGTTTTTTCTGGTTCAAGGATGTCCATGTGCAGACCGAGATTTGGCGCAGAATAATTTGCATCAACTAATAAAACTTTTTTCCCGTAGTGGTTGGCAAGGTCAGATGCAAGAGCTGCTGAAATCGTGGTTTTTCCAACGCCCCCTTTTATTGAAACGATGCCCAGTGTCTTGGCCATGGGAAAAGGAGAGAATGAGGGTTTAAAAGATTTTTGTGGGGTGCGTTTTGATTAATATTTATACAATATTGAAGCTATGTTGATAAAGAACGATGCTAACAAGCCGATTAGAGCAAGAGTCATTTGGAAAACATTGAAACAATTTGTATTAATTATGCTTATCGCGATATAACTGAATACAAGGAAGTTTAGGTTAACATTATTTGGTTGTTATAATTCCGTAAATTAAGACGATTGCTGCGAATATGCTTACTGCCCAAGCGAGATAATAAAGCAGCCTCATTGTTTTTTATTCATGTAATAATTCCTGTTAATTTTGCAACGATGTATCCAATTAGGATTATCATGCCAATCCAAAATATTATGCTCCAGACATCTTTTTTAGGCATTAAATAATTAAGCGAATGAAATTTATAATCTTGCTGATTATTTTTTCCTTACAGGTTTTTTGTCTTCGTGTTTTACAACAAAGTAATAAATTATTGCGCCGATGATTCCTGCCAGGACAATCACTAAAATCCAGATGATTTTGTCGTTGTCGTTTTTGAAGTTTCTTTTGGCACAGTCGACCAACATCCAAATCCAGAAAATAAATACAAGGATTGCTAAAGCAAATATGATTAGGAATAGGAAAATAAATATCAGGACGGGCGCGAGTTCGGTTGCCATGATAAGTTGTGAAGAATAGGGTTTAAAAAATTATCTGGTGTTAGTCTGGCAAAGGAGGTGGTGTTGGGATTGAACTGCTTCCTCCGAAGATTGAAGAACTACCTCCGTCGTTTCCTGTTAGAGCGAAGTAGAGAATTATTCCGATTATGATTATTGCAATTATTAAAATCCAAATCCATGCGCTTATTGCTTTTTTGTTTATACGCATACGCACGCTCCGTCTGATTCACACCAGCAATGCATCTCCCAATGAGCGAGTGGAACGCATCTGAACTCTTCTCCGTCTAATTGAGAAAGACATGAGTAATCTTCGGGGCAATCATCGTCGTTAGTGCATAACTCAAAGTCAGGCCAGTCTTTATTGATTTTGCAATAATATCCTAGCGCGGCTCCGGCAGGCTGGGGGTAAGTGTGCGCTGTTAAGGTATATCCTTCAGGACATTGGGCAGGTATTTCCGGAGGCAATGAGGTTTCTTCAATACCTAAATTACAATTATCTGAAACATAAAAAATCATTCCCATGCCAATATTTGCATCTGAATCTGCAAGGACTAAATCTTCAAAACTTTCTGGTGCGTCTGGGTGGGTGCTTTGGGAAAGGGTTTCAGGAGTTAGAATTTCCCATTGTTGATGCTGCCAAAATACAATCTTTTCAATATTGCAAGTTCCTTTTAATTCGCTTAGCTTTTTCATTTTCATTTCTGGCATCAAACCAAGAAAATTCCACCCTTGGTATAACGGTCTTTCGTCAAAAGGAATATATGAATTGTCATAGATTTCGTAGACGATTGTTCCACTTTTATCAGAATAAACCCAAAAGGCAGTATTCAATAGCTCATCGTCGTCTATTTGCCTTAGTTTTTCTACTTCTGGTTCTGGATAAGCTCTTGCGTATTCGTTGGTTGTTGGAATATAAGCATAAACTGCTTCGATGTCATCTGCAGAAATATCGCTGTTGGCGCTTAGCTGTTCTTCAGGATTGAAGAAACCGTAGATTAAATTCCAGCCCTTTTCGGTATGCAACGATCCTTCTTCATGCAGATTATCAAAGTTTATTGCAGCGCAAACAATTCCGATGCAAATTATTGATATTAATGTGGCTGGAATAATTTTCTTTTTCATACTTAAATATGTTTTGCGAATATAAATATCCTTCGATTAAATTTTGCTTAAGACAAGCAGAGCAATCTCTCCCACGAAGCCAGAGAAAACAGGGATGATAAGGTTGTCGTCCATTTTGTAGATTAGTGTTTCGACGATGGTTGCTGTTAGGGACATTGCTAAAATTATCGCCCAGGTTTGCCAGAGCGGGATTGCAAAAGGGGAGAATATTATGAAGACGAGGATGCCGATTAAAACGTCGATGGAGAATTGTGCGAGCGTGCCTTCCCATGCGCGTTCTTTCATGAAAAAATGTTTTCCAAATCTTTTCCCTATGAGGGCTGCAGCTAAATCTCCGAGAGTTGCCATTAAGATTGCTGCGACTGCAATTCTTGTTTCGAATAATGCGAAGACAATCAGCGAGCCGAGAATCATGAAGACATAACCGCCGAATCTGTCTTTTTCTTTTGTTCTCATTACATGCGACCAGAGCGAAGAAAGCAGGGGAATCTTTTTGCCAGTTTCAATTCTTAAGTATTCAAGGAAAAGGATGATTGCCAACACAGCTGTCAATGTGAGGAGTGCGGTTTGTTTTGTGAAGTAATGTGAGATAAGAAGAAAACCAATTATGATAAAGACTGAAAGAAAGTGAACGAATTTTCTTGCAAGTTCTTGGTTGAATGTGTAGGTCATTTTATGTTTTTTTAAAGTGAACAAACCACCCTCTTTTATTTTTGTATTTTTTAATCACTTTAAGTTTCTTGGAGAAAGTGCATATTTCATCTAACATAATATCATTTGCGTGCATTTCGCTTAATGGTAAAAATACTATGGAGAATAACCTATCATCTGAGAGTTTGTAATTCAGTCTGTGCTCTGTCAATATTAAATCCCCCGCGGGTTTCAGGACTCTTATCATTTCATTGACTGCTTTTTTCCAATTGCCTTCGATTTCGTTGATATTGTTCGTGGCAATTACTTTGTCAAAACTTTTATTTTTGAATTTCATTTTTCTAGCATCCATTACCTTAAAGCCTATTTTGTTTTTGATTGATTCCGCGCTTGTCTTTATTGCAGATTTATATCTGTTTGTGATAATATCAATTGTTGTTAAATTTTCTAATTTTGGATATAGTGTGAATATTTGTTTTGCTGTGACTAATCCTGAGTCGCCAACATTGAGAATTTTTTCGCCTTTTTTTGCGCATATTGCTTTCAGCGCTTTTTGCCAACAATCTATTATTTCTTTTAGAAAGATTCGATTATATACAGAGTTCATTAGTTTTGCATATTCTTTCGATTCTTCTTCAGTTAGATATTTCTTTTTTTTCAAGGATTTTATTGCTGTTGTTTGTGATGGCATTTTATTTATTGATATTTTGTTATTTGGGGAATGTAAGTCATTTTGTCCTCAACGCTCGGATGAAGCGAGCTGTGTCTTTAATTGGGTGGATTGTCGAAGTTTCATCTTTGTAAATTGTTTTTATTGGGATGCATTTGATTTTTGCTTTTTGTTTCATCATTTTTATTAATATCTCTGATTCAAGGTCGTATCTTTTTCTTTTAAGTTTTATCTTTTTTATGAAATTCAAATTAATCGCTCGATATCCTGACTGTGTGTCTTTGACGTAGGTTTTGCCCTTTATGCTGATAATTAGCGAGGAGAGAAAGTTGGTTGCTCTTCTGATGTACGGCATGTCTGAGTGGCGTTTTTTTCTGCAGCCGACGATTAAGTCTGGTTTGGACTTTTTGATTTCTTTTACGAACTTAGGAATTTCACTTGGCAGGTGCTGGCCGTCTGCATCGAGAAGGACGAGATAATCAAATTTATTTTTGATAGCCCATGAAAAACCTTTTTTTAATGCAAAACCTTTTCCCTGGTTTGTTTTGTAAGATATAATTTTAGCTTTTGTTTTTTTTAATTCGTCGAGGGTTTTATCGGTGGAGCCGTCGTTGACTACGATTACATTTTTCATTTGTTTGAAGCATTGGTTCACAACTTTCCCAATATGTTTTTCTTCGTTGTAGGCGCAGATTAGGGCTGCTATCTTGGGTTTTTTCATTTTGTTACTCTTCTTTATCTTTTCTGTTATGTAGCGTCCGGCTTTTTCTAGGAATCCTTCGCCTTTGTTTTTTAATACTCTGCGTAATTTATATTTTGTTAGCAATCTTGCTATGGGTCCGTAAAGGCGATCTTTAGTGGTTGCTTTAGTTTCTAATCTGTATAAGTGTATTCTTTTATCAAAGAGACCTGCTTCTTTGCCCCGTTCTACAATTTCATTTACTCTATCTAAATGGCCTGGATAAGAAACAACTCCTATTTCTGTTCCGTCAACTTTTTTTAAAACATTAACCAGGTTTTCTATTGTGTCGTTGGAACGTGTTTCAGCTCGAATATCTACTGGTCTGACGTTTGCTTTTCTTAGCTCTTTGTAAATTAATTGTGCTTCACTATGAGCTTTCTTGTCGAGCCCAGATGTTTTTCCACCAGTTATTAAAAATACAGTAGAATCTCCTCCCTTTTCAGCTTTTGCTTCAAGCGCTCTTTTCGTTCTTTTTTTTACTGTTTCCTCCGAAGGGTTTCCGAGGATTATTATTGCGTCAAGGGTTTTTCTTGAAGTTAGGATTAGCATTCCGATAAAAAGAAAAGCGATTCCGAGAATGTATGGGAAATAGGTTGTTTTGTCTGGCGGAGAAAGATTTATTTTTTGGGAGATTTGATTGACTAGTAAAACCATTCCGATAATTATTAAGATTATTCCAATTGGCTGCTTTATTTTTCTTTCCATCTTAGTTTAACCATATTTTTTTTGCAGGATGAGAAGGCTGATTCCCCCGACGAGCAAGTTATAAAAGTAAACGATTAGTCGGCTTAGCAGTGCGACGACTGCAGCTGTTGGGGCTGCGAGGCCGATTGCAGAATACAATAAAATCATCGAGCCCTCGACAACTCCGATGCCTCCGGGAATTGGTGTCAGGTCTCCGATGAGGCGGCTTAAGATTGCGATGACTATTACTGAAATAAAACTGATGTGTATGTCAAGGCCGAGTAGAATGAAGTAAGTTATCGTGGCTTCGAGAATTCTGTAAATCACTGAAAGGAAAATTCCGAGCCAGATTTTGTGCTTGTCAGTTACGACTTCTTTGAAAACATAGGTGAAGTTGTGTATTTTTCTCACGAAATAGTATTCAAAGTGATGAAGGTTGTGAAAATGTTTTTCTATCGTTTTGAAGCGGTAAAGTTTTTTTGCAAGCCAGAGCTCTTCGGAGTGGGCGTTTTTCCAGATTATGAAAGACAAGGCGGTTGCGATGGCGATTGCTGTGATTGTTATCGGAAGAATTGCTTCTGATTCTATTGATATGTCGAAAACCACAAAGGCGAAGATGAGCGAGAGAATTGTGAAGAGGAAGAACACGATTGCGTTAAACGTTGCGTCGGCGGCAATGTATCCGAGCAGTTTTGTCTGCGGGCGTTTGTATTTTTTTCCGACGTAGTAAGCGCGCACAGCTTCGCCGCCAATTCCTGTTCCTGGTGTGAGTGTGTTTACGAAAACTCCGGCAAACAAAACTCTTAACAGGAAAAAGTAGTTCGCGTCTAGGTAACCCTTCATTGTGTGCTGCCATCGGAAAGTCCATATCAAGAAAAGGGAAAAACCTGAAAGCATGGCGAAGGAAAAATAGGAGATGTCGAGATTTTTTAGAAGTGAAAACGCTTCATAAAAGTTTATATCTTTTAGTGTTATGAATAAAAGGGCGAAGATGATTATTGTTAGCGGAATGCCGATTCTTTTTCTCATTTAGTTTTGGCGTGCTTAAGATTTAATTGATGAGAACATTGGGTGAAGATATATTTTTCTACTTTTTTTATACCGCTGCCCCGCCAAAGGTTATCACATAAACCAGAATCAGATGGGATGATATGGGTTGCTGATGGTGATTGTTTTTTTATTTTTAGCAGATAACCTTTGAGAAAATAGCTTCTATAATTTCCACCCCACCCTTTAATTAATGATAAAACCAATCTGGAGTTGTTTGGATTTGTGATAATTATTTGGTTGGTTTGTGTTGCGGATTGGGTAACTTGACTTGCTGCGATTGGGAGTTTTATTAAATCTCTTTTTTGCGGGTTGGTTTGTAATGGCATTTTATTGATACTTCGCTCTTTGGGGTAGGATATTCATTTTGATAAATCAAAAGTTTTTTAAGTATCTTTTGATTGTTTAGGTGATGAGACAGATGGTTGTTTTAATTGTGTTTAGTTTATTGATTTCTTTAGCAGTTTTTGTTTCTGCAATCCAAATGGAAAAAGAAATTCCAGGTTACGGAACAATTAGCGGGAATTTCATAGAACCTTCTGTATATCTCTCAGGCGGCGGATGGAAATTAATTCATGGTCTTCCTAGTCCTGATTGGTTAAGCGGCCGTCTTGAACCAGAAAATATCAAAGCCATTTACGGGTTACATCCAATTACAAAAGAATACGTCCGGTTCTACCCAGAAAATCCTGAATTAAATAATTTAGACATTTCTATGGATTACTTTGTCGGAAACACAGCCTTTTGGGTTTACATAGAAGGCAACGGGATAACTGGAGAGGCAGAATATTTTACCCTTGAATCTCCACCTATTGAAAATAGACAACTATTCGCTGGTTGGAATCTCCTTGGATTAACTTATGACTTAGTTGAAAGTCCGCAAAACCCATTATATCCCGAAGAGCCAACGCTCATGGACATTAAAGGAAATTGCATCATAGAAAAAGCCTATATCTGGCATGGCCAATGGTATGATTTATCAGATGACGGATTTGATGTAGTAGAGCTAGAATCAACCCTCGAAAACGAAGGACTCTTAATAAAAGTAGAAGATGATTGCAATCTCGGATATTCGACAGATACTTCTGGTCCACCAGGACTGCCGGGTAATGGTGGAAATAGTGGAGAAATTAGTTCTTATATTATAGAAGAGAATATAGAAGATGTTCAATTTATTGGTTCGTCTAAAGAAGAAATGGATTGTTCTTTAGACAGAGGAGGAACATGTACTTTTTATAGAGGAGCTTATAATTACCAAGGAGAAATCGAAGTGCTCGTAGAGCATAATTCTGGAATATCAGTTAATGAATTTATACAACATGCTGAGGCTGAATACGATAATTTACAAGAAGGAGACTTCGTAGGTAATGATTATTATATTTACCAATTAGGGGATGATTTATTGATTTTCTGGTATTCCAACGGAGATATAGTTTTCATAACTAGAGAGCCATATGATTCTTCACAAGAAAATGATTATATAGAAGACATGCTTGTAGTTTATCTTAATAAATATCAATCAAATTTAAATTGGAATTAGAATGATAAACAAAAAAGGAATGAGCGCGTGGATTTGGATTTTGGTAGTTGTAGTTTTGATAATTGTTGCGGTTGGGGTTTATTATTTGTTGTCTGGGGGAAGCGATGGTGGTTCTGTTTTGGGTGGGGGGAGTTCGATACCAACGCCGCCACCGTTACCTAATTGAAGGTATATAATTTTTGAAAAAATAGCCTTAATAATTTCCTCTACCCCCCATTCAATAATAAAACCAATCTGAAGTATAATGCTGATTGGATTTGTGAAAATTATTTGAGTCAGTTATGGTTTGGGTGTGTTGGGTAACTTGAGGTATATAATTTATGGAAAAATAGCTTAAATAATATCCACCGCCCCCCTAGAATAATAATAAAACCAATCGGATGTAACATTAATTGAGTTTTGGATAATATCGGATTAGTTGGGGTTGTGGATAATTATGATAACTCTTAGGGGCTGGGCGGGGTAACTGAAACTTTAATGTTGTCTGCTATTTTGAACTTGCTTTCAGCCATAGAAAACACAATCCTCCGAGGAGGATTGTGTAAAAGTAATAGACGACGCGGGTCAATAAGGCTGCCACTGCTGCAAGTGCGGCGGGAATGCCGATTGCAGAATATAGCAAAATCATTGAGCCTTCGACAATGCCGATGCCGCCGGGTGTTGGAGAGATATCGCCTAAAAAATTACTCAAGGTGACGACGACAATTATGGACATGAAATTAATGTCTGCTCCAAGCGAGAGGAAGATTAAATAGGCTGCAAAGTATTCAAATAATCTGAGAAAGATGGAAAGCGTGATGCCGAAGTAGATTTTGTGTTTGTCTGTGACGACTTCTTTGAAAACTTTTTTGAAGTTATAGAGCTTTAGCGCGAGATATTTTTCAAGGTGCCGGAAGCTATTGAAGTTTTTTCTTACTGATTTGAGTTTGTAAAGTTTTTTAGCAAGCCAGCGAATTTCATGACTGGAGTTTTTTAAGATTAAGAAAAGGATAATCATTGTTGTTATCAAAGGGATTATTATTACTAACGCTATTGCTCTGGAGATTAGTGAAATATCTAAGAAGAAAAAGAAAAAGACGAGAGAGAATATGATAAATATTGCGAATGAGATAAGGTTGAAGGTTTTGTCTGCGAGGATGTAGCTGAGGAATTTTGTTTTTGGTTTTTTGTATTTTTTGTTTAGGAAGTAAGCGCGAACTGGTTCTCCGCCAATGCCAGTGCCTGGGGTGATTGTGTTTACGAAAACGCCTGCGAGCAGGACTTGGAAGAGAGAAAAGAATTTTGTTTTTACAAAGCCATGCATTGTGTGTCTCCATCTTATGTTCCAAATTAGGAAATAAGCGAAGTAAGAAAGTATTGCTAAAATAAAGTAGGCGGGCTTTATTTGTTTTAGTAGATTGTAGACTTCAATGAAGTCAATGTCTTTTAACGTTATGAACAAAAGGACTATGATGATTATTGTTAAGGGAATGCTGATTCTTTTTTTCATTTTATGTTTTTATAGAAAGAAAATAAGGATTTAATTGATAATTGATAAATCTATAATAATTAATAGTATATAAATTATAAAATCCTTTAGAAAATAGTTTCGTTTCCAACCAACTCATTAGATTAATAATAAAACCAATCGGATGTAACATTAATTGAGTTTGGGATAATACCGAATTAGTTGGAGTTGTGGAGGGGGCGGGGTAACTTGATGTTAAATCTCTTTTTTGTGGGCTGGTTTGTGATGGCATTTTATTTATTGATATCTTGCTCTTTAGGGAAGGGCAGGTTGTGGGATTACTTCACAGCTTTGCCGGCTTCATCAAGCGAGATTTCGTTATTGATGAGTTTTCTTAATGTGTCTTTTAGTTCAGCGGTTTTTGTTCTGACTTGTTCTGTTGTGTCGCGGTCGCGGATTGTTACGGTTTTGTCTTCGAGAGTTTGGTTGTCGATTGTTATGCAGAAAGGTGTTCCGATTTCGTCGTTTCGTGCGTAGCGTCGGCCGATTGAGCCGGATTTGTCAAATAAAATATTGAATTCTTCGAGAAGGTCGTGGTAAACTTCTTTGCTAACTTCAAGGATTTGTCCTTTCGAAATTAATGGAAAGACTGCTGCTTTGTAAGGTGCGAGTTTTGGAGAAAGATGGAGGATAATGTTTCCGCGTTTTTTGTCGTCTTCGTAGGCGTCGAGCAGGAAAACCAGGAAAGTTCTTTCAACGCCGAGACTTGGTTCGCAGACAACGTTAGGCAGCACCTTTCCAAATTTTTCGTCTTGGATAGCGAGACTTTTTTTAGAAAACTTTTCGTGCTGTTTCAAGTCGAAGTCAGAGCGGTTTGCGAATCCTTGGAGTTCGCGCCAGCCCATTGGGAATTTGTATTCAATGTCCCACGTGTCTGTGGCGTAATGGCTGCGTTCTTTTGAGGCGTGCTGTCTTGCTCTAAATTTTTTTGGATTTGCTCCGAGCAGGAGAAACCAGGACAACTCCAACGCCATGAAGTAGGCGTGCCAGTCGTTTTTGATAAGACCTTTTTTCCATGCACCGTAGATTTTCATTAGTTTTCCTTTTTTGTTTTCTGTTTGCATTTCTTCTGTTAAGATTTCTATTTCAACTCCTTTTATTTCGTCTATGTATGGGCATTTTTGTTTTGGAGCGGTGAAATATTCAATCTCCATTTGCTCGAATTCGCGTGAGCGGAAGAGAAATTCTCTTGGCGAGATTTCGTTTCTAAAAGCCTTTCCGATTTGGGCGATGCCGAACGGGAGTTTTAATCTTGCGTTGTCTTGGACGAATTTGAAATTTGTGAAGATGAGCTGTGCTGTTTCTGGGCGGAGGTAAGCGAGGACAGATTCATTTTTGATTGGCCCGACTTGAGTCGTGAACAGCGGATTGAACTCTCCGTGGATTTCGTATTCAGAATCCTTTTTGTATTTTTCCAATTCATGGGAGTCGATTTTTTCTTTTTTGCCGGTTTTTTTGTTTACAACGGCGATGTCAACGAAGTGGCTGATGTGGCCTGAGGCCTCCCAGACTTTTGGGTTTGTGATGATTGAACCGTCGATTCCTGCGATGTCCTCTCTGTTGTGGACGTGGAATTTCCACCATTCTTTCTTGATGTTGTTTTTTAATTCAACTCCAAGATGTCCGAAGTCCCAAAAGCCGGAGAACGAGCCGTAGATTTCTGCTGACTGGTAGGTAAAACCTCTTCGTTTGCAAAAAGCTGCAAGTTCGTCTATTGATAACTCTGCTTTGGACATGATTAAGTTAAAGAAGAAGGGTATAAAATGTTTATTGTTTGGATAAAATCATTTATTCTACTTGTAACCATTTAGATAAGCTGGATTTTTCCTTGAATTTGAAATATGTTCGTC
>Ga0180007_10003553_pt1 | contig 17241 bp, 18 predicted proteins | sample MM_PC_MetaG_FD_121122 | JGI IMG/M metagenome (GOLD analysis project Ga0180007, IMG submission 121122) | Groundwater microbial communities from the Aspo Hard Rock Laboratory (HRL) deep subsurface site, Sweden - MM_PC_MetaG | ecosystem: Environmental > Aquatic > Deep subsurface > Groundwater... | reverse complement strand
GGAGGCTGAGATTTCCATGGTGAGGAAAATGGTGAAATTTCCTGAGGTTTTAGAGAAAGCTCTTGATGAAAGGAAACCGCATGTGATTGCCGGATTTTTGTTTGAGATGTGTCATGAGTTTAATAAATTCTACAGTGCGGCGCCGGTTTTGACGGCGGAAAGTGATGAGGCTCAAAGGACGCGGCTGGGGATTGTGCAGGGATTTATGCATGAGCTAAAGAGTGGCTTGGCGATTTTGGGGATTCCGGTGCTGGAACGTATGTGAAAATTGGACTTGCCCTTAGCGCTTCAAGTTTCTAAACTGTGGGGGCTTTACGGAGAGATGGCTGAGTGGTCGAAAGCGGCACCCTGCTAAGGTGTTATGCTGGTTATACCGGCATCGAGGGTTCGAATCCCTCTCTCTCCGCCAAACGTTTGCGTGTGGACATTATTTTGGTATTATGGGCTTGTAGTTAATATTGAGCCATGGAAATTTATGGCGTTAATACGATGGGGCCAGTAACACCGATTATGGTTCGCGATGCAATTTTACGGTGCTTTACTGAGGCACACAGAGACGGTTTTTTGAAAACCGTTGACACTTCCGATTTATCAAAAGAAGAGATGGATAGTGCCGCAAAATTACATATTGAGCTTTTGGTGAAAAATGCCTTTTCTAAAACCAAGGGAAATTATGAAAGGCCTGATAAGGAATCGTTGATTAGGGCGACCGAGTATTTAGCCGACTATGCGAAGAATTTCAGGACACAAGATGTTGTGCAAGCTCACGTTGATAAAATAATGCGACTTATTGATTGTTTGGATCAATAGAGGATTGTGCCCGCAATCATTACTATGTAAATGGAAATCCAAAGATAGTTTGATATTATTAATGGCTTGTCTTTGTGCTTGAAACCGTAGCTAAGCCATATCAATGCAAAGCCAATCATAATTATATAGGAGGACATTGCAATGCTTTCGGCGTTTTTTGTGAGGTAGATTTTTAGGATTTGCGGGAACATTGAAGCCGGGTATGCAAAAACCGCAAAATAAATGATTCGGTCAATTGTGGAAATGGATTCTTTCTCTGCTGTTTTTTTTGCGTGATGTCTTATTCCGTGAGAAGCGGGCATTATTCACCTACTTGTAAATTGAGAGTTGAGGGGGTGTTGATTTTCAGTTTTGCACTTTTTAGGTAGTTGATTTCTTCTACCCGAGTTGGACCGTTGTTGTCTTTGAGTTTTCGGACAGCTTCCACTGAACCTTGCAGGTTACCGGTGCCGCCCGACATTACGAAAAAACCAACAACGAGTGATATTACAATTATTACCAGTGCGATAATGAGTTTTTTTTGTTTTTGTATTTTTTGCATTTTGGGCATGATAAATAAATCTTATGATTATATCATAAGAATGGTTTTTTTTCAAGGTAGCTTACCCTAAAAGCCGTAGTTTAATTGAAGTCGTCCCAGGTTGTCTTTGCTGATCAGCCCGTAGCCGTGTTCTATTAGAACATCCGCAACGGATCCAAGCGTAGATTTGAATCCTTTGGCTTCCGCTTCCAAGGTGATCAAGAAGCCGCAGAAATCTTCAAATCCCAGGTTGGGACTTTGGTTCCACTCTTCTTTCAAAACTGTTAATTGTGTGATGGAAATATTGAAATTCTCTGCAAGGACTTTTGATTCGTAGTCATCTGAGCAGCGAAGTGCAGGTCCCTCTTGAGGTGGTGGCACCGTTAGTTCTTGAGTTTGAGGCTGAGTTTCTTCAACTTGGACAACTTGAACTTCAGAAGGGACTTCAGTGCTTCCGCCCACAATGAACAAAAAGTAGTAGGAAATGATGCCCGCTGCGGTGAGTAACAATACAAATGCAACTATTCTTTGATCCATCGGTGAGTAGGATACATTATGAAATTACCAGCGTCCACTTGCGCCGCCACCGCCACCAGAGCCGCCACCAAAACTGCGGCCGCCACCGCCGCTTGAGCGGCCAATTGAACCTGATGTGTGTGTGGGTGGGCGATAAGTATTGTGACGAGTTGGTGTTCCTCCGCCTCCGCCGGATTTGGCTTGTTTGAGGTCGATTTTTTTGAGGACGAGGTAGATTAAAGTTGCGAAAATTAGCCCGAATATCCAGCTTTCAAAAGCTGATTCGGCCATTAGAAGGATTGCGGACATCCAAGCATGTGGAAGTGGCCATTTTTGGACTTTTTCACCGGCTTTAATTGGAAGGAGGAAAAGGAAAATCATGTTTACAAACCCAAAAAATAGGCCGGCCAACAGTGGAAGTAAAAATAGGTCAGACATGCTCGGTTTGTATTTATTTACGGTTGTGGTTTGTGCAAAGCCGTCTTCTTGAGCTTCCTCAGTTATTAAGTCTCCGAGCTCAAGGATTGCGTTTTCAATGCCCGTGTCGAAGTCTTCTTTTTTAAAGGCGGGGATAATTGTGTAGTCAATGATTTGTTTGGAGTTGTAGTCCGTTATGCGCCCTTCAAGGCCGTATCCGACTTCGATTCGCACTTCATGTTCCTGTACGGCTACAAGGAGCAAAACGCCGTTGTCTGCGCCTTCCCGGCCAATGCCCCAGCCGCGCAAGACTTCCAGGGCAAATTCTTCAAGTACTGCGTCTTCAAGCGTGGGGATTGTGAGGATTGCGATTTCTGCTGTGGTGTCGTCTTCGATTTTTGAGATGTAGGCGTCTAAGTCGGCTTCTGTGTCCTCAGAAATGATGTTTGCGTCGTCACGAATGTAGCGGTAAGGCGGGGCGGGAACGTCTAAAGCAAAAGCGGTAGGGGCCAGAATGAGTGAGAGGATCAGTGATGTAATGAGTTTTTTCATGGGTTTTATATGGTTGCTCCCGTTGGTCGCGTTTTTTTAGTGCACACGAGGCAGGACTTTGTCCTGTCGTGTGTTTTACCAGCTGCCGGATGCTCCACCACCTCCAAAGCCGCCGCCACCAAAACCGCCTCCACTTGAGCCACCAGAGCCGCCGCTCCAGAAACCGCCAGAGCCGCCGCGGGGAAGTTTAAGTTTTTTATGGAAAAAAGTTGAGAGAATGAAGTCTATAAAAAGGCCAGCTAAGAGGCCGATTCCTGCGCTTAGGAGCGTGCCTGCAATTAATAAGCCTATAAAAAGGCCGACCAGGCCGCCGAGCCACCAAGATTTTGAGTTGGCCATAAAGGCCATGAACAGGTAAAGAAAGGGGAGGAAGTAGACAAGCATGACAAAGAAAAAGTCGCTTTGGTTTGAGGCGTCCTGGATTGTGAATTCTTCACCGCGGGCCAGGGTTTCCAGATATGTGACTCCTTCCAGGATGCCTTTTTCGTATTCGCCATATTTGAAGTAGGGGATTAGGACTTTGTCTATTATTGCCGAGGACTGTGCATCCGTTACAACGCCTTCAAGGCCGTAGCCGACTTCTATACGAACTTTATGTTCGTTTGGCGCGACTAAAAGGACCAGGCCGTTGTTGTGCTCTTCTTGGCCCACGCCCCAATCACGGGCGAGAGCGAGAGTGAATTCTTCAATTTCGTAGCCTTGGAGAGAAGTAACTGTGACAACTGCGATTTCCGTGGAGGTTTCCAGTTCCAGGGTTGCGAGCCGGGATTCCATTTGTGCTTGGGCTTCGTTTGAGATTAGTTCTGCTTCATCAAGAACGTAGCCCGGGGGTGGAGATGGAATTACGGGGGCTGCGAGCGCCGGAGGCGCGAGCAGCATAAAGGGGGCGAGCGCGGAGAGCGCGAGCCCCATCATGATGCTTCTTAAGAGCCTATTAATCATTATTCGCTAAAGTCAAATTCCACGGTTGGCGCAACCTCTGATCCTTGTGTTGATTCAAAGAATGGATATTCTTCAAAACCGAAAGCTTTTGCAAAGAAATTCATTGGAACTCGGCGGATTTTCACGTTGTATACTTTTGCGACATCGTTGAAGTCCTTGCGCGCCACGGCCACTCGGTTTTCGGTTCCTTCAAGCTGCGATTGCAAAGTTTTGAAAGTGTCCGTTGCGGTCAGAGTCGGGTAGGATTCCACGGTTACGAGAAGACGGGAAAGCGCGGAGTCAAAAGAGTTTGCCGATGCAATTTGGTCTTGAAATGAAGCGTTGGGATCTTGCGAGGTATTAAGCCAGTTTGTTCGAGCTTCCGTTACCGCCGTGAGAGTGCTTTTTTCAAAGTCTGCGGCGCCTTCAACCGTTCCGACTAGCTGTGGAATGAGGTCTGCGCGACGTTGATATTGCACTTCAACTTGAGCCCAGGCGTTTTGCACTTCGGCCTGAACATTTATGATTGAGTTATAAGATGAAACAATCCAGAGAACTATAAGCACCACCACTCCGAGAACTATTGCCCAGACGGGGGTTTTTTTGAGATTAAGCATTTGAGGAGGTTATGAATCTTATGTGATTGTAGCAAAAAGTTGCGAGGTGCAAAAGAAAGCATTGAAAAAATGAGCCGGGGCGGGTATGTTTTCCCCGTTCCTCTCGTGAAAACGCGTGGACTGGTGCGGAGAGATGGCTGAGCGGTCGAAAGCGGCGGTCTTGAAAACCGTTAGGCTCGCAAGGGTCTCCTGGGTTCGAATCCCAGTCTCTCCGCCATTACAAAAACCGATTTAGAATTTCCCAATCGAACCATTTTTTCATTTGATGTACTTCATGTTGTTTTATGAGGCCATAGTAGCTGGAAATGTTCCTCAAATTCAGCCGTTCTTCAATTCTCTTTCTATTGCGCATTATCAAGCGTCTACCAGATGGCCAAATTTCAATTCCAAGGAATTTCAATCCGTGACGTACTTTTACAATTTGATCGTTTTTGGGGTTGATTGATAGTTTCAATTCATTTGAAAGGAAATCAATTGTTTCTTTTCGCATTTTTTCAAGTTTGATTTTGCTTGATTCGAACAGAAGAAAATCATCCCCGTAACGCAAATAGCCCTTCACTTTGAGTTTATGCTTCACAAAACAATCCAGTTCGTTAAGATAAATATTGGAAAAAATCTGACTTGTTAAATTTCCTATGGGCATTCCAATAGCACCCCCCCCCACGACTCTGAACCTATTGTAAAGCTCTTTATTGCTGTTTTGGCAAGTTGCATGGCTTGCGGGGCTTTTGTTCGGCGTGCCAGTAGTTTTACTAAAACATCATGATTTATCGTGTCGAAAAATTTCTTTATATCCGCTCGCCAAACGTAAGCCCGTGGGTAAGTTTTAAGAAATTGTTGCGTTCGCTCTATGGCTGCCAGCAGCCCTTTGCCCTTCCTGCAAGACCAAGCATCGTAAACGAAGGTCTTGTCCCAGATCGGGACGAGGTAGTCATAGAGGAGGCGGTGGACAACTCTATCTCTCACCGAGGAAACCGAAATCTCCCGCCGTTTATTGTCGCAGACCACAAAAGACCTATACGGTCCGTGCTCATAAGTGCCATTCACGAGGTCTTGGTGGAGCTGCATCAGGTTTGCTTCGAGATTGTACTGAAACTCGTGCATTGCCATGCTCATTCTCTTCCCTTTATGAAACTCGAACCACGCATTCCATATACTTCCTAACCCTAAATCTATGTCTTCACTTCCCATCATCAATAAAAGTTATGAGCTGTATAAGCAGTTTACAGACGTAAACGACCACCTTATGAAACGGTGGCGTTTGAACCTTGGCACGAGCATTGAAGCAAGCATTCTCACCTTGCTTGAGCAACTCGTCATGACCAAGAATGCACCTAAGCCTATGAAAGCTGCCATGCTTTTGAAAGCGAGTGGCACGCTGGAAGTGTTAACCTTGAAAATCCGCCTACTACTCGAAAAGGAGCTGGTGAATGAAACCCGTGTCTTCCAGCTCCAAGCACAGACCCAAGAGATTGGTAGAATGCTTGGAGGATGGCTCAAGTCCTCACAAAGCCAGTAGACCCCTATCGAGGCACGGAACGCCCTATTATGATTATGATTGTTAGCATCATTCTGATTCACGTTCACGTTCTCATTATTACGATTACCGTAGAGCGCGTTACCACGTACTTTTTTGATGAAGTTCATCCGTTTTGAGATGCAGTCGCAACCACATCCGTCATTTTTCAGCCCAAGAGAGGGCTAAACTTCACTCAACCTAAGGGTCTACTTCTTTCTTGATGCTCAATCAAGACTTCTTCTTTCATGCAAAGCCTGTTTTTTGAAAGAGCACGGCACGGTAGCTTGCTCCGAGGCAAGTGGCTATTCACCGTCACCAACGATTGTACCTATTTTAGGGCAAAAGAAAAGCCCCGCATAGCGGGACTTTTGAAAGATAAATTTTAAGAAAGAGTAAGGTTCAAGGATTGAGCCTTAGAGACCCTTAGCGAGGCACGGAACGCCCCAATACGAACATGAAAGCTAGCAGCACGCCGATACACGTACACGACCACACTATCACGATACCCGTCGAGCGCGTTACCACGCTTTCTAATTTCGTCAAGTGTTTTGAGCCAGCTCCATGTCTGAGTATCAAATTTTCCTAAAGTTTGAAGGTGTCGGTATTGAGTTTCATCCATCAAGTCAATACCCATAGCTTCAGCAATATCAACGGCATTTCCGTTGCATGTTTCTTGCGGATAGTGTTCCGCTAGGAATGCCTGTGCTTTTGCATCAAACACAATGTTTCTAGCACTTTTTGGGCTTTCTACTGAACAAGTACCAAAGTAGTAAGCTCCATCATCTTCCATATAAACGTCAGGCTCGTGACCTGCATTCTCCATTTGCTGTAATTTCCATAGACTTGAAGGATCGGCTTCAAGTGATCGTTGTACGTCAGCCCATGTAACTCCTTCATGCCTATTTGTATTCGCATCAAAGCGTTGCTCTAGTTTTCCTAAAAGTGCTGTTTGAACTTCTGGGTCAAGCACACGTTCTGTACCATCATCGGCAACTTCTACAACAACAGATTTACCTTCTTCATCGGTTGCAACCTTGAAAGTCAGTTGCTTCCCTACGGCAGACGCTAAGTCCTTAAAAATCTCTTCAAGTGCTCCAGTCCCTGACGCAAGCTGTGCGATTGCTCTCATTCTAACTTCTGCTGCAACATCCTCTACCGCACCAATTTGTGCTTCGACTTTCGTTGATCGGTCTTGTAAGATTTCTGGCATTTTATAAGGGTTAGGGGTTTTGGGTTAAGAGTGAATGATACAGCTTTGTGTGAGATTGTCAAGTGCAGGCTGACATTTTCTCTTTAACAAGCACAAAATAACAGATTGAATCACCAAAGACAATCCACCATAAAACGCTACTTTTATCTAAAGAAAGCCCTAATATGCCCTCGCCAAAACCGTTTTAGCAAACACATTGAATTGTGCATGATTAGCTTCAATTCCGGTTCTAACGTCTCCCACGACCCTCCGTCAAGTTTTACTTTTGTAGAAAAGAAAAACCGGGAAGCTTTAAGTCACTACAGGTTGTCGTTAGCGGTTTTTGCGCTATGCTTGCGGTATGGATACTGAAGAAATTATTAATGAAATCCGCAATATTGTCAGGCGACATTTGCCTGAAGCCAAATTGATGCTTTTCGGGTCCTGGGCGAAAGACAATGCGCTGCCGGAATCAGACTTGGATATTTGCATTTTACATGCGGAAAAAATTCCCTTTTCGATCTATTCGCAAATGAAATCTGAAATTGACGCTGTGGTGGATTCCACTCCGGATTGCAGGTCTTTCAATCGCACCTTTAATCGTTAACCGGGAGTATTACAAAGATCAGTTATAAATCGCATGTAAGCCAATACTCACAAACAAAATAACCCCGTCATCCAACGGCTTAAAAATAAGCCGATATTTCATGTCTATTGAGATACTCCAAAGGCCGTCAAGTTTCCCTCTCAATTTATGAAGCCTTAAAGAAGGATGAAAAGAGTTTTCCCTAAAAAGCCGTTCGCATTTGCATGCCTTTTTCCAAATAGATTTTGGTAAATTCAAAAACTGCGCCTCGAAAGTCTCATTATAATGAATTTCTTTTACTTGCATAAATTTCTACATGAGATCGGTCAAAGATCCCAATTTTTTTGTTTTCCCCGCTTTATAGTCCTTCTCTGCTTTTTTAGCCATCCGCAGAAGCTCATCTTCAGAGATAAGACTTTTTTCCAGCTCTAATACGCGAATAATATAAGCACTTGTACTTTGATTCATTTTTTTCGCCCTTTCTTCAATTTCCTTTTTCTTTTCTATGGGCAAGGAAATACTTAAAACAGCTCTCATGGAGAATTGATTAAATTGTAATACAATTGTATTACACGGTTATGTTAAAGTCAAGATATTTTGTTGGAAGTGACTCTCCGCTGTAACTTTAACCGCTGCCCTTTGTGCCGATATTTATGAAAGTTTTGTAAAAAGCTTCGGAGCTTTCGGCGTAGGATTTTTGGGTTTCGTCTTCGGAGTCGCTCGTGAATTGCCAATTCCAAAAGAGGTCGTCTATGATTTTGAAACCGTATGCACTGAGAACTTGTTTTTGGGTGGCGAGGGCTTCCCGGCCATTCCAATTTTGCCCTACAACGATAAGTCCGGCTTCGATGTTCTTTAACAGATTGTCTTCGCCAAGGGTTGAGTGCCGATTTTCCAGCCAAGTTAGGCGTTCGATCAATTTTTGGTAGAAACTGTTTAATTGGCCCCATCGAACGGAGGCAAAGAAAATTACGGCATTTGCGTTTAGAAGTTCTTTGCTGATTTGCCAGAGTTCGTCGTCCGGATTATTGAAACTGGCCCAACAGCGATGTTGGCCGGAGGGATTTTTCTTTGGGTCGGATAAGGTGGCGTCTTTGAGGCCGCAGCTGTTGCCGCGCTTTGTGGATACGTTGCCTTCACATGGGTAAATTTTTAGTTTGGGGACTTCCAAAATGGTGACTTTGTCCGGGCCTATGTCCTGCGCCAGTTGGTAGGCCAAGGCTGTACTTTTTGGTTGTTCTCCGCCCTTTTCTCCGCTCCAGCGGTTTGATGTTGTTAGGAAAAGAAGTTTGGACTTTTTTTTGAGATGGTCCAAAGTCTTTTGATAAATTTCACGGTATTCTTTGATGTTCGTATGGTCCATGTGCGTGGTTTTATTGTGCAAACAGTATACGGTCAGAGTTTTGCAAGTTCAATAAAAGCGTTGCGGCTTGGGGACTCAATACTCTATAGTTTGGGCACTTTGTACTCCGCGTGATGAAAAAATTGTTATTTGTATTTGGGATTTTGGCATTGCTCACGGCTTGCGAGCCGGCTGCTCCAACAAAAGAAGGTAGTTTGTCTGTGACTTCAACCGCTACTCTCTCAGTGCAGAATGTATCTATTGAAAGCTTTAGTTTTAATCCGGGAGTTTTGAATGTGAGTAAGGGAGAGACCGTGACGTGGACCAATAACGAAAATGCTGCGCACACGGTAACTTCCGATCTATTCGATTCGGGCCAAATGAAAAATGGCGAGAGCTATAGTTATACTTTTGATGCGCCGGGGACGTATGAGTATTATTGCGGTATTCATCCGTCTATGACGGGAACAATTAACGTTCAATAATGGTTCATGACTTTGCATATTTGTTGATTTTGGGGAAACCGCTGGTGATGTGGACGGGTTTGTTGAGTTTTCTAAGTTTGCTGATTACCGCGACTCTTGGGTTTTTGTTTTTTTACCGCTTTAAGTTGGTGAAAAAATTGCCCTTTCTTATCCATCCGGGCTTTTCATTTCTGACTTTTGTTTTGGCTGTTTTACACGGGTTGTTGGGGCTTTCGGTTTATTTTAATTTTTAAGAGCCGGGCAGGAGGCGGAGAAGCAGGGGGTTGCGTGTTTTTTGAAGACGTAATAAGCTTTTTTGGAAATAACAAGTATGAAAAAAACTTTTTACACATTATTATTGGCGGGACTGAGTTTTGTTTTTTTAAGCGGCTGTATGTCTACTCAAAATGCAATTCGGCTTGGGGGAGAATGGTTTTTAAATAATCAGGATGAGAATTTTTTGTATTATGAATATTTTCCGTTCGAGAAAGAGCATAGTAATTCGTCACATATGCTACGTGAGATGGGGGCTATGTGGTCTATTGCGAATTTGTATCATTACTTGCATGATGAACGGTATTTGGAGCTGGCGGAAAAGGGTTTTTCATATTTTGAGAGGAGTTTTAAGCGTGATACCGAGAATGATTTTATTTATGTAAATATTACGCCGGATAAGATTAAGCTTGGCTATAACGCTTTTGCGATATTGACTCTACTCGAAATTGATCATCCGGAGAAAGATTATTATTTGGAGCAGCTGGCGAAGGGGATAATGTTCCAACAGGAGGAGTCCGGGGAGCTTAGGACTTTCTTTTATTCTGACAGGGATACGGGCGTGGATTATTATCCCGGGGAAGCGCTGCTTGCCATGATGTCTTTGTATGAGGAGACCGGAAAGGAGGAATATTTGGAGGCTACACGCAAGGCGCTTCCTTTTTACAGGGAGTATTTTAAAGGAAATCCGAACACGGCGGTGGTTTCTTGGCAGACGCAGGCATACCTGAAGTATTGGCGTGCGACCGGAGAGGAGGCGGCGCGGGATTATATTTTTGAGATGAATGATTTTATGCTGGAAAGTTACGGGGGCGGAACGAGCGGGTTTAAAGTTGAGAGCGCCGGTAGCGTGGTGGCTGTGCATGTGGAGGGCGTTAATAAGGCTTATGAACTGGCAAAAGAGCTTGGGGATTTTGAGAGGATGGAAAAATATGCGAATTTTATTCGGGAGGGGCTTGAAGCGACGATGGCGCTGCAATTTACGGAGAAAAATAATTTTGGGATGGTGAATTTTGAAGAGGCGGCGATTGGTGGATTTTTGGGCAGCATTGGGTCGGATTCTATGAGGGTAGACCGGAATCAGCACGGGGTGATGGCGCTCCAGGCAGCGCATGAACTGAGGCTTATTTAGTTGAAAATACTTTTGTCTTTCTGCACTGGAATTAAAAAAGAGAAGTTCATGAACTTCTCTTTTTATTTTTTTTACACGTTTAGAAAGACAAAAGTATTTTCACCAGCCTTTCATAGTATGTAGAATGTTTTTGGCTTAATAGATATTGATTCTCGCGTCTGCTATGAAAAAAAGGAATTTTATATGGGTTTTATTGCTTGCTTTTGCCGGGGTTATGGCGCGGATTTTTTTGTTTTTAGCACCGAAGAATGAGCGGAATTGGATGAGTGGGCAGAAGGTTTTGCCGTATGCGAAGGTGAAGGGGGACAAAGTGAAAATTTTTAATGTGAGGAATTTTGAGTATAAGGGCAAGAAGGTGGTGGAGCGGTATTATGATAAGGTTTATGATTTGAAAAAAATTGAGTCGGTATGGTTTTCCATTGTGCCTTTTTCGCTTTGGAGGGGGATTGCGCATACCATGATTAGCTTTGGGTTTGAAGGCGGGACATATGTGTGCGTTTCAATTGAGGCGAGACGGACAACCGGTGAAAAGTATTCGCCTTTGATGGGTTTTTTCAGAAAATATGAACTTATGATTGTGATTGGAGATGAAAGGGACGTGATTGGGCTGAGAACAAATGTTCGTAAAAATGATGTCTACTTGTATCCAATAAAAACCACGAGAGAGCGCATGAGAAAGGCATTTTTGGAGATTGTGAAACGCGTAAATACTCTCAAGGAGAAGCCTGAATTTTATAATACTTTTTTAAACGCATGCACTGACAATTTGGCTGAGATGGTGAATAAAATTGTGCCCGGGCGGGTGCCTTTAAGCTTAAAGGTCTTTTTCCCGGGTTATTCGGACAGATTGGCGTATAAAATCGGCTTGATTGATGATGAGGGGGAGTTTGATGATTTGAAAGCAAAATATTACATTACAAAAAAAGCTCAGAAGGCCGGGATTGTGAAAGATTTTTCAGAGAAAATTCGGGCGGGGGTGTAATATGAATAGCGAAAGTGCATTGTATAGCTGTGATCACGTGCTCCGGAGGCACAAACAATTAACATTTTATTTCCTTAAATGAGTGAGAAAGACTTAGTTGAGGCGGCGAAAAAGGACAAAGCCAAATTTCTGGCTTTGTATGATCTCCACTTTGATGCGATATATCGCTATTTATTGTCTCGCGTTTCAGATGTACAACTCGCGGAGGATCTGACTTCAGACACCTTCTCAATTGCGCTTGAAAAAATTGACAGGTATGAGTGGACGGGCAAACCGTTTCGCTCGTGGCTGTACAGAATTGCCATTAATGAAATGAATCAGTACTTTCGAAAACAAAAGAAAGAAAGGGCGACCATTGAAAAAGAGTGGCATAAAGTGAATGAAACTTTTGACTTTGCGGATGCGGAATTGAAAGACGCGGAAGACAGGGAGGCCGAAGCCTCAAAATTGAAGGAATTGAATCTTGCTTTTCGTTCTCTCAAAAAGGAGGACCAGGATTTGCTTTCTTTAAAATTCTTTGAGGACCTTTCTTATAAAGAAATTGCCGAGGTGCTTAATATCAGCGTCAATAACGTGGGAGTCCGCTTGATTAGGGCCCAAAACAGGTTAACCAAACTTTGTAATTTTTCTCTTTCATGAAAGACTTAACCAAATTATCTACAATGCTTAAAAAAAGAAGCCGCGAGGACTTTAAGTCCGAGCTTAGGCAAAAAATTGAAAGACAAGCGAACGGCGTGAAACATGGTGAACGCATGGTTGGTTTGTCTGAAAAAATCAGCGGATTTTTGATGGGGCGCCGGCTGGTGCCCGTTACCGCTTTTGTACTTTTAATTGCGATTACGGTCGCGATTATTAATCCTTTCCAGGGCGGACAGGCGCCATTTACGCTGGTGAATGTTGCGGATGCAAAGGATTACTATGAACTTAAGCCGGTGGACAGCGATGAAACCGGTGTCCAGTCCGAGTCGGGATTTGTTTTGACAAGTAAGGATGAGGTGAGCGCCAAGGCTGTTTCAAAGGCGCTTAAAGTGACACCGGAAGTTGAAGTCAGTGTGACTCAAAATGCGGAAAATGAAGTTTTAATAACTCCGGCAGAAGATTTGAAACCGGGAGAGGTGTATTCTTTTGAACTTGATTCAAGTGAGGTGCCGGGAAGTCAGTATACGCAAGAATTTTCTTGGGCTTTCCAGGTTTCAGATGAATTTGCCGTGACTGGGACGTTGCCGGGGAATGAGCAAACATATGTGCCCATGAATAGCGGGATTGAAGTTTATTTCAATTACCGGGGCGTTAGCGAGGAGGATTTTAAGAATCACTTTTCAATTTCGCCGGCTGTAAACGGGACGTTTAAAGTTGAGGGGAAGACCGGGGTTTTTATGCCCGCTTCCAATGTGGCTTTGGAAGCCGAGACTGTTTATACGGTGACAATTTCAAGTGGGCTTTCTCTTGCGGGGAGTGAAAATTCGTTGAAGGAGGATTATGTTTTCTCTTTTGAAACGGATAGTTCTTCAGCTTACACGGTTTACCTTGGCTTTGATGGACAGAACCAAGTTGAGCTTGCGCCGAGCGAGAATGCGCAATTCAGGGTGAGTTATTATAATAGGACGGATGGTGAGGACAAAACTGTTAATGTTAAGTTGTATGCATTTGATTCCGGTGAGGCGTTTTTGGCGGCTATGCAAGATAGACGGAATTCAATTCCTTCTTGGTCTTATTATGCCAACAGGAATTATTTACTTTCAACGAAAGAATTAAAACTTGTTGCGATTGATGAAAGTTCGCCGGTTTTGGAAGCGGATGATGGTTGGAGATATGTGGATTTGGGACGAAAATTGACGATAGGATATTATTTGCTTGAGATAAGCAAGAACGGAGAGAAAGTGCAGCAATTTGTGCAGGTTTCCAACACTGCGGCGTATTTGAATTTGAACAAAAACAGCTTGCTTGTTTGGGTGAATGATGAAGTCAGCGGAACTGCCATTCAAGGCGCCGAAGTGACTGATTTGGATAATGAAAAGACCGGGAAAACCAATAAAGATGGTATTGTCGAATTTGATCAAGCTTTTGAGGATGATTATGAAGATATGGGTAGAGTTGCTTCGTTTTTAAAGATTTCTGCGAACGGGCATGATACATATTATGACAATACTTTTTATTCTGCGGTTGGCGGAGGAAGTGATTATTGGGAGCTTTTTGAAACTGACAGAGAAGTTTATCAGCCGGATGATAAGGTTTATTATTGGGGATTTTTGCAGGGCCGAAAGGATTCAGTTTCCGGGGAGGCTAAGTTGATTGTGATGGACTCAAATTTTTATTCTAGAAGTTCGTTGGATGAAATTGAGGACGAAAACAATGTGTATTATTCAGAGGAATTGAATCTTAATGATGGAGTTGCGTTTGATGGGTCATTCGACATTAAGAAATTCAAACCCGGCTATTATTACATTATTATTTATAAGGAGAATAAGCAGATTGCGTTAACATATTTCACTGTTGAGCCTTATATTAAGCCGGCTTACCAGATTGTTTTGGACAGTGATAAAGACGTGGTTTTTGCGGGGGAGACAATTCACACGGATATAAGCTCTAAATTCTTTGAGGGAACGCCTGTGCCGGATACAGAAATTAGGTATGAACTACCGGATGATCAAAACGGTACTTTGGTGACTAATGAAAATGGTGAGACTGCTTTTGATTTTGAAGCGACTTCTTACTATAAAGATTGCAATTCTACATATTATTGTAATTTGCTTGATTATCAGTCTTTCACGGTGAAGCCAATGAATGAGGAGCTTGCGGATATTCAGGAAACTAAATATTTCCGAGTTTTCAGAAGTTCCGTTGCGATTGCTGAAAATGATGTTGAGCGCGATGGCTTAATGTTGGATCTTAAGAATGTGGACCTGGGACTCATTAACAACAGTATTTCAGAATGGGACGACTACAATAAAATTTACAGTGGACCGGCTCAAAATGCCAAAGCGGATATTTCCATTGTTCGCGTTGATGAATGGGATGAGCAAGTTGGTGAGTATTATGACAACATCCAAAAAGTTGTTCAGCCAATTATTAAACATCATAGGGATGAGGTGACTGAGAAAACCATGACTCTTTACAGTGATGAAAATGGAAAGATTAATTATGCACCTTCTTTGCAAGACGGCCGGGATTATTACATTGATGTTAAAGTTTACGACGAGCAGGGCAGGTTCGTGAAAAACAGGTATTACATTCAGAAAAAAACCTATTCCCAGCAAGATTATTTGGAGCTAAAAACCGATAGGTCCGACAATAATTATGACAATTCGTATTCGGTTGGGGAGACGGTACAATTAAGTGTGGTAGATGCGCCAACAGATGACGGAGACAAATATTTGTTTTTGATCACGCAAAACGGGCTAGTGGACTTTAAGGTGACAGAAGGGCCAAATTACGAAATGAAGTTCACAAAAGACATGATCCCGAATGTTTACGTTTATGGAATGCGTTTTGACGGCAAGGAATATAAGGCGATTTACGGAATTGCCGTGCCGTATAAAAAGTCTGAAAGAGCTTTGGAGGTTAATGTAAGCAGTGATAAAGACAGCTATGAGCCAGGTGAAACCGTGACGCTTGATATTGCGGTTAGTGCCGGCGGAAGTGGAAAGGCGGCTCAGGTTCAATTGAATTTGATTGATGAAGCTTATTACAGCTTGTTTGCGGAGAACTTTATTGATCCTTTGGATAAGCTTTATTCGCCCATGTATAAAGGGGTTTATAAAGATTATGCTTCCCACACTGAAACTGCTATGAGTGAGGGTGACAGAGGCGGATGTTTTGGTGCAGGCACTTTGATTTCAATGTCGGACGGGACGCAGAAAAAGATTGAGGATATTAAAGTTGGTGACAGTGTTTTGACTCGTGAAGCTGCTTATAGTGGTGGATTTGTTTCCGGCAGGGTAACTAAGACTTTTGAGCACGAAGTTGGCGGCTATATTCTTGTTAACGGAAAGCTGCACGTAACTCACGAGCACGTTGTGTTTGCGAATGGACAGTGGAAACTGGCCGGGGACCTTGAGCTTGGCGACCAGATGGTTTCTGCGGACGGGGATCCAATTACGGTTGAGTCTATTGAAAAAGTGCGTGAGGAGGCGAAGGTTTACAACTTTGAAGTTGAGAAATATCACACATATATTGCGGACGGGTTCTATGTTCACAATGACAAGGGCGGTGTTCGTGAAGATTTTAAAGATACGGCTTTGTTCAAGGTTGTTTCAACGGATGCGAGCGGGCATGCTTCAGTTACTTTTGACTTGCCGGATAATATTACTTCATGGAGGCTTACGGCCAGTGCGGTGAGCGGGGGCGGGGATATTTATGCGGGCTTTGGGAACTTGCAAATTGAGGTTAGCAAAGATGTGTTTGCCTTGCCGGTTGTGAATACTCAATATTTGACGGGGGATAAAGCGAGTATTCCGGTGCGGGCGTTCGGAGTGGCTCTTAAGAGCGGGGACAGTGTTAGTTTCAGCGTTGAATCTGAGAGTTTGGGGTATTCGGAAAAGAAGGAAGGTGAGGCTTTCCAGAATACCTATTTTGATTTGCCGGAGATGACGGTTGGTGAGCATTCGCTAATTGCCGGTGTCAAGTTTGGCGACTTAACGGATTATATAAAACAAGAGTTCACGGTTGAGGATACTCATATGACAAAAAATAGCCTTTGGGAGGATGATTTGAGCGCCGGACTTACTTTGGAGGGTTCCGACACGGAAAGGACCGACGTGTACTTTATGAACGGTGAAGCGGGGCAAATTTTCCCGGTTTTGAAGTGGGGGTCTTTGGCGACCGGGCACAGGATTGACCAAATTCTTTTCAACGTGGTTTCAAGACGGCTTTTGAATGAGTATTTTGGGGAGAATTTGGGCATTCAAGCAACGGAAAGTTTGCTTTACCAAAATGTTACTAATGATGGCGGAATTGCGCTGCTGCCTTACGGAGATAGTGATTTGAAGCTTTCAGCTCAAATTGCCGCGATTGACAGTGAGGACTTTAATGTGAACGGCTTGCGCTCATATTTTGAAAGTATTTTGGACAGTGAAAATGAGACACTTTCAAGGAAGATTTTGGCCATTTACGGGCTTTCTTCGCTTGGGGAGAGTCATTTGACGGAGCTTAATTATTTTGTGGGCGGCGGCGGAGGCGAATTGACGCTTGAGGATAAGATTTTCAGCGCGCTTACGTATGAAGTCTACGGCGCGGATAATTTAGCTGCGGACTTGTTTGTTGATATTATGGACAGTGCGGCTCAAGATGAGGATGGGTTAAAGATCACTGCGGAAGGGGCAAGCAAGGATGACGAGCTTTCATGGACGGCTTATGCCGCTGTTTTGGGGGCTCAATTGGATAGCCAGGATACGGATTCGCT
>Ga0180007_10003552_pt1 | contig 17242 bp, 28 predicted proteins | sample MM_PC_MetaG_FD_121122 | JGI IMG/M metagenome (GOLD analysis project Ga0180007, IMG submission 121122) | Groundwater microbial communities from the Aspo Hard Rock Laboratory (HRL) deep subsurface site, Sweden - MM_PC_MetaG | ecosystem: Environmental > Aquatic > Deep subsurface > Groundwater... | reverse complement strand
CATACAAATGTCGAAGATTGACCATCCCAAGTGCAAATCCATGTGAATCACGAGAAAATCCAAGAGACAATGTTCCTATAAGTTCTCCATCTTTATTGAATATGCCTCCGCCGCTATCTCCATGGTCGCCATTGACACTAATCAGATCAACCATCCATGGCAGTATATCATTGTTGCACACGCTACTAATGTCTAGTTGTGCTATATACCCTTCTGAAAAAATAGGCGCTACTAATAACGGAGACCCCAATAGCATAATCCTATCTCCTACTGCAATATTTGCCAATGCTGATTCGTGACACATTGGAACTGGACTTACTGGCAAAGAATGTTGTGTATGCAATACTAAAAATGCAGCATCCGTTTTGGTGTCATAATAAAACTCCATTGCAGCATTTATATTATCATTGAATAAAACTTGTTCGCTAAGGCGCTTACATCTTTCATCATACTCAAATACTCTAACAGCATATAGTTCTTTTGAAGGACCTCCGTGCAAAACATGCGCTGCCGTTGAGAATACATAAATATATTTAGGTGGGAAATCATTATTTAGCGCTTGTTGTGTACCAGCATATATACATATTCCAGAACCTCCTCCTAAAAACATGCCATTATCATGTGCCTCAATCTGTATTGCTGACGGAACAATATTTCTGATTTGTTCTGGTTCTAATGCTAAAGACATGCTGCACATCAGCAAAGACAATATAAATACTATACTTTTCATGTATTTCCACCTTCCTTTATTGGTTTATAATAAGGACAGTTTTTTATATCTTGTAACTTCCAGTTTGCGCCTTTAGACATTTTTACATAACACGCACCTTCTTTATATGTACACTCTATATTTTTGTTTATGCAGCGCCTTTTTGCTTTTGATAGACATAATCCTACTGCTTCTAATATTTGCTGCAACAACATCGCTTCTCCAACATTTATGATACTACGCCCAATCAGTATAGATGATAACATCTTAGATATAAGTATAAGTGAAATAGGTTCCATTTTTATACCTTATAATTCTGTGATTTCCCCATTGCCTAATAATATTAAGTTGGCTCCGTCTCGAACTCCTTCAAATAGAGCGAGTAATAAACGAGAGTTATCTCCGCTGACGATTTCTCCAACAGATGGTGTTCTAAAATATAATCCGAAAATATCTACGGCATTTTGCATCAACATAGACCATTGAATGTTGTCTATGCCAGGAGTTGACAAAATCTTAATGAGCAATAAATCAATAGTTACCTGATCTAAAGTTAGATTAGGATCTTGCAAAATAGGCAAAACACTTTCTTCGATTTCTGCAACAAGAAAATATGCTTTATCATTTTGTCTAATAACATCATCAGGATAAACCATTTTGATCGCAAGATATACACTAGATTGTGCTGCATTATGGATTAGTCGTTCTTTATGTTCGATTGTCACTTCAGTAACTGGTTGAAATAAAGAGCATCCAGCAATACATAGTGCAATAGTGCTCAAAATCAATATATTTTTCATTTTACACCTCTCATTTATTCAAAATCCTGGATCTTCTTGTTCTTTGCCCATATCTTCGATCGTAGGCAAAATATTCCCCAACAACTGATTGTCGTCTAATGTTGCTTTCCCCAAAACTGCCTCGATTAGGTCAGAAACTTGATCAGACGCTATATTGATAATGCCATATTTTTCTAACTCTTTGAATGTAAACTCTATTGCTAAATAACGCTTTTGGGCACCATTGATTTCCTCATTTTCTTGTGCCTTTTGCTTGGCAACTTGTTCTGCATATGCTACACCCTGTGATACAATCCGAGTTAGAAACTCGTGAACTGCTGCCTGTTGTGCTGTGGTAAGATTAGCAGATAGTTTTCGTGCCAACCAGGCAACTAAGATTACAACTACTGTACTTCCTATTGGCAAAATAAGATACTGAAATAGTTGCCAAAATACTGATTCCCATCCGTTCATAACTTTCTCCTTTAGTTGTTCAGTTCATCAATAATAATAACGGCCTCGGCCTCAGTCAACTCATCCAAACTCTGAACACTATGTCCAATAATATCTGTTATATTTTCAATAGATTTAGAACATCTTGCAAGCAATGTAGATATTGCCTTTTTCTGCGTGGTAGTAACTGGAGATTTATTATCTATTTTTATATTTTGTAATGTATCCATTGTAGCAATCTCTTCAGTACTACAAAACTCAACCCCCAATACGTCTCTTAGACATCTCGCAGATGCTCTTGTTTCTGCTAATGCAGTAGGATATTGCTCAAACTCTCTTGGCGCAGATGATTTATTACAATCTGCAACGGCAGACCAAACTAATCCAGATTTGAACTTATATGATACTTTTACAACCACATTCCAGTTATTGGATTTTTCGGGAGATTGGCACACTTCTGAGTTTTTAGCAACAATACCGCCAAACATTTTTTTTGCTGTTTTTAGCAACGTAGCATGTTTGACAAATATATTACCATTGTCATCTTGATCGAACTCAGATGCGTCCATAACATCTAAAATCGCTATTTCTTCTCCTGTCGCTGGATAAATCTTAACGTCAGCAAGATGTTCGGCAATCTTCTCTATTGTATTTTTATGTTTGCGTTTCGCCATTCGTATCTCCTATCTAGTACCAATATTATAGATATAAAACATATGCAATATTATGTCTTTTTTTTATTTTTCCAATATTTTTCCATGGCACTGCTTATTCCCCTAATCTTTATCCCCATGCCAAGCAATCTACGCTTTATTGTTTCTGGATGACATCCGACACTTTGTCCTATTATACTCAAACTCATCCCATCTTCTACATACATTTTTCTAATCTTGGCATCATTATCGGTATTATATAATAATCTACGCCCCATATTTATGCCTCCATTTATCCGCCTCTATTATATTTAGTGATTTTAGAATAAAGTTTATATCTATATTGTCAGAAGCAATAGTAATGCCATTACGAGATTTCCACATTTGACCATTCGCCAATGCATATAGTTTAGGATGTTCATTATTCCCTATTATATCATATTCTGCAATAATAATAATATTTGCATGATCATGAACTCTTGTTGCATACCAGGACAACAACCAACTATTATATCTTTTCTCCTCTCTTATGTTCATAATAACATTTTTTTGTGATGGTTTTCTTCTTTTTGTCATAACTGTATTTCTTTGGCATATTCAATACTGGACATAATCTCATCATATGTTAGACAATAACATCCAATATGTTTTGTAGTATATGCTGCTGCCTTATTTGCTGCACAAATAGATTGTTGTATTGTAAGACCCATATACATACCGATACCCAATAGGGCATTGAACGAATCACCAGCACCAGTAACGTCAAAAATCTCTTCAGCGACAGTTGGCCTACTCAATATACAATATCCCTTTTGCCATAAGTCTACTCCATCTGCTCCTAAAGTATTTACTAAATACGTATCTCCTAAAATAGTAGAGCATTTATGAGTAGACATATTTGTGGAAGATATCTCTTTTCTATTCGGTTTGATGATGTCAAGATTATGTAAATGAACAAACGATGGTCTCTTTGGGTCTAAAATAGTCAATATATTGAGAGATTTGGCAAAATCAGCAATAGAGTTTATGAAAGTATCCGACAGCGTACCTTTGTTGTAATCTGACATAATAATAGTGCGCACATTATGATTCTCTATTGTTTCTATTATTTTATGTAACCATTTGTTTTCTGTAACAATATCTGGAAGTGAAGTATCTTCATTGTCAATGCGACATATTTGTTGTTTATTAGTCCATATGCGTTTTTTTATAGTCAATGGATGCGCCTTATCATGTTTGAGAAAAATAGGTATAATATTATGGTGTTCCAAAATGTTGAGAAATCCCTTATGTTCTTCCTCAAAAAATATAGCACCTGGATTGATAGAATAATCTAATGATTTATATGCAAATAAACATGGAATATTGGCAGAGGTTATATGCGCTGCGACATTTGCCGCTCCTCCAAGAGTAGTTGTTTCATCATCCACTGCAATAATGGGAACAGGTGCTTCTGGAGAAAGTCTATAACTATTCCCAAAAATATGCTTATCTATCATTCCATCGCCAATAACTAGAATATAATCGCTTACATTCACTGATTTACTCCAAAGTTCGCTACACCATTTGGAGACTTATAGTCAAAAATATGACTAACCGTCAACCATTCGCTTATATTACCAGAAGCATCAACATAAGCAATAGAGAACCAAATCTCTTGGTTTGCTCCGACTTCATTTACTACGTCAAAAACCGGAAAAACTACAACATTTGAAACCCCTATTGGAGGGTAATATGCAGTATCTTCAGGATTATTGATATCTAAAACCTTATACCAGTTGGGCAAATCAATAGAATGCATTGAATCATAGGCGCATAATAAAGTCAATGCTACATCTGCATCTCTAACTCCAGCGTCCCATTCTACTGTGGGATTTGCTGGAGGTGCTACATAGTTTTGCCACCAGGCCGCTAATCCAGCACCTAATACACATAAACTAAATATAGCACAAATAATAAGTAATACCTTTTTCATCTCATCTCCTTATTCTTTTATTGGTTTTCCGTGCTGTGGACAAACTAAATATAATCCAGTTCCTTCTGCTGTACACCCACATTGATAGACTATCTTAGATTTAGTTATTTGAAAAGATGGAAGTCGATAAACATTATTGTTTTCATATTGTGAAATATCCATTGTTGTTTTTGGCAATGTTGTAGTAGACAATATTGTTTCAAATATTTTAGAAACAGAACAATCAATACCATTTCTATCTATAAAAACAATACTGTCGGCAAAATCCGCACCTGGTAAGTTTTCCTGTTTTGATAGTTCGCTTGAGTGGAATATAATCAACTTTGCATCTTGTCCGAACTTATCCCACATTGTATCAATGGCAAAACGCTCAATCCATGGTTCTTCAGATGGTCCGTCAAAACAATGTACTTCGTCTACTTCTGGTAGTGCAGATAAAATCGCCATGCGCTGCTCTACTTTTAGTGGTACACATCCTTTTTTGTTCTTTACATATTCATCTGTATTAGTGAGAATAATCAAATAATCACAATATCTTTTTGCCTGACGAATGGCCCAAATATGTCCACAATGGACAATGCCAAAAACTCCCGATTTTATCCCTATTCTACATCCCATGTTATTTCTCCTGATTATCTCCTGCTTCTACTCTATAACTATCGTTGTCATCATGATGTGTTGAAAACTCTAAAAAGGTACATCCACTATTTACTCCTACAAATCTATGGGGCGTATTAGGCGGAACTCTAACTTTGCAATCTTTGCCACATAAATATCCGTGTTTTTCTCCAGTCTTTGTGTCAATCCATTCTAAAAACATTTCTCCTTCTATTATAACAAATATTTCTTCTTTTATGGCATGATAATGCATTGAACATCTATTACCACGTTTTACATGCAATATTTTTAGACACAAAATATCATTATGAAACCACTGTTCTAATCCCCATTTTTTTTGTACTTCATTCAATGGACTATCTAAAAACTCTATCATATTTTATTTCCAATATATTTTTCCAATTCTAATATATAAACATCCAATGATGCCCATTCTGGATTTTCTATATAGTTTATTTTATTATGACTATACATCCATTTCTCAAACTCTAATGTAGATAGATGTTGTTCATCAATATATGCAAATCCATGTTTTAGCATTTTTCCATAATCCCAATCAACATTTCTAATAGTACTAATCGGATGCTCTTGTCCCATTTGCTTATAATATTCTTTGTTTAGTTTATTTGATGCTTGGTTTCTTTGTACTGCTGGATGCCATAAATGCATTGCACAAAACTCATTATAATAATCATTATTTATTGAAAGTAAAGAAGATAGTCTGTAAAACCAATCGTCATCTTCTCTCGAATAACTGTATGACCGGCAATATATTTCGTCATATCCTCTAATCATTTGACAAACTTTATTAGGCACCGCCCACAACCATACTTTATTTGATGGACATGGAGCGGGAACTCCTAGTTTGTGAAATACGTCTAAAATCTGTGCTCCGGTTGCCTTATCACTAAGAATAAGTGTATTTAGTTCTTCGGATTGTGGAGGATGAATGACTTTATCTGATTTACTAGTATCAATAACATAACCTTGGTTGAGTACAGATTTTTTTTCGAATGGTTTGATTGCTCCTACAATAAAATGTTCTCCTAACCAATAATCTATGTCAATGCCAGCGATTATTCTTCCTTCTGCTGCTCTCATCCCAATATTTCTTGGATATCCAGCATTGATAAATCTTCCTATTGGTACTGCGATATATTTAAGATTGATAAAACTACAACAATATTCTGCTAATGCTTGATATTCTGCTGTTTTTGAACCATCTATAATAATAAGTTCAAAGTTGATTTCTGGATGTAGTTGTTTATTGAGAGATAGGCGAGAAATGATTGCTTCAACCCGCTTTGGCCTACCTCCACAACATGGAACTATAATAGATAAATCCATATTATCTCCAAAATACATATCCTACAACATCTTGCAGTTTTACATATCCTATATTCCTACTATCACAAGATACATCTCGATTATCTCCTAAAACAAAATAATAGTTATCAGGTACTTCAAAAGACTGTTGGGCATAAACAAAATCTTTATATAAATATGGTTCATGTAATAATTGTCCATTTACAATAATACCATAGTCATATATTTCAATGCTATCTCCTGGAATACCAATAATGCGTTTGATAAAATGCTTATGTTGATATCTAAATATAATAATCTCGCCACGTTCTAAAGTTTCAAACTTTTTATCTATCCAAACATGCTGATCATTCTGAATAGTCGGGAACATACTAGTACCACGTACATGATATCGAGATGGACAAAAGTTGGCAATGGAAAAATGAGCACATCCAATACTAAATAACATAAAAAATGTTAAAATAATAGCACTTTTGACTTTTGTTTTATTATGCACTTTGCTCCTTATCTAAATGGTGGCAAACCCAGTCTAGAACTCCGCATCCTCCTTCTATCGGTACCACAGTCAAATGTTCTCTAATCTTTGAGTTGAGTAAAGAATATGATGCAGACATGGGTACATAACTTTTTTTAGCATATTTTAGACATAAAAAATCATGCATTGTATCACCAATATAAATATAGTTTCTCATCCATAATCTGCTATATAAATAATCAAACTTGTCATATATGTTTGGAACAACAATACATTTTACGCCTCTTCGTAAGGCCCATTGTGCATTGATTTCGTTATCATGTGTCACAAAGGTTATGTTGTCCTTATGTTTTTCTATAGCATAACTATCACAATCACTAAACATTTTTGCCTTTTGTAACTTATTATTTATACAATAAAATATTTTATTTGGAGGAGTAAGTACGCCGTCAATATCGCAATAGATATACATTATACCTCCTTGTATTTTTGGCTGCCAGGAGAGGATTTGAACCTCTAACTTTAACTCTGCAATATCTAAATGTGTCCATGTTTATTGTCAAAAGAAAATAAATATTGTTTTGCCCATCTTATTTGTTTAGTATGCTTTTTGGGTTGTTCTGTTCTTAATGATATCTCAGATGTACCACACTCCTCGATTGGGATCATATATGTATTTTTTGACGTGGGTTCATAAATACATATATATTCGACTTGTCCATGATAGTGTTGGTGGGATTTGCCTCTATGCGCTTGTGAACTACACACTTTTGCTTTTATTGTTCCATTTTTTATTCTACCAGTTTTCACTTGTATGCGAACAAAACATCCGTCTTTCTCTGCTACAACGTCATATCTTTCATTGTCGCCGAATGGTATAAGAACAGTATATCCAGATGCTATAAGATCAGATATCACTTTTGACTCTGCTATATTTGCTTTATCTTTTGTATTCATTCTATTTCGCATAATCAAAAACTATCCCATCACACTGCCATTGTGCTACCTGGCATTTGTTCTATTAGTATAGATATAAAATCAGTTTGAATATCTTAGTTTTTTTGCTATAATCCTCACGCATATTGGATCTTCGTTATTATACGGTGCTAATCCACGCCCTTCTTTTATATAAACTGTCTCAAATCCACGCTTTGATAGAGTATGAACAAACTCTTCTTTGTCTACAAATCTTCTATAATGGTCAGTAATAAAAGCATTATATTCTGCTTCTTCGCCCTTGCCATACAATCCATCTTTTATAGACCGAGCTTCTACACACAGAAGTCCGTCCATTTCTAAATGGTGAAATGCCCAGTCAAGAGCAGATTGTTCGCCTTTTAGATTTACTGAATGAATAGAAAAACGACTATATATTGTTCCAAACGACATGTTGAAAATGGGCAAATCGGTAAAGTCTGCCTTTATAAAAAATGGATTGAAAAATACTCCTGATGGTAAAAACTGGTCACATGCAAATGTAGTAATGCCCTTATCTGCAAAAAAGATTGCATCTGCTCCATTTCCGCATCCCATTTCAAATAAAGGAGTTTTTTTATTTATTATATTGGAGCAAAAATATGCAAAGTTACTGGCAGTTTTACGACCGCCTTCTGCTATATAAAACTTATTCCAAAATACTTCATCCATTATATCTCTCCAAAATATATTGTGCTGCACGTTCTGAAGATTTACCATCTGCTAACGGGGCATATTTAGCAGCACATTTTTTTCTTTGTTGAGATAGTTTATCTGGATACGCCAACTCATTTGATACATACGTCTCTAAATCATCTTTTACAACTATTCCGAACTCATATCTATATTCTTTAGGAACATGCCATCTATTAGTATATATCCAGTTTTCATGTGGTTCTATAAAAATAATCGGCCTATCTAAAGTTATGAAGTCTGCAACAATACTACTAAAATCTGTAATAAGTAAATCGGTTGATGCCAAGACAGGGATGGAGTCGGGATCTGTTTCGTTAGAAGTAATATGTGCGTTGTTTTTCAAAAGCGGAATAAGAGCGTCTGGCACCAAATGCTTGTAATATCTTTTATAGTATTTATGAACTCTAATAATGAGATTACAATCCATTTCTTTGAGCGTTCTCAAAAGTTTGGCCATTACATCTATTTCTTTAGCGCTATTTTGCCATCTGGCAAAAAATGCTTTATTGCCAAATCCAAAGTTGTTTCTGTCGTATGTTGGGGCATATAATACTGTTTTTTTATTAGGATCTAGATTTATAGATGTCAAATAATTATTCCTCATAATATCTATATCACTATTACATAATCTGTCTAATCTTGGAGCACCTGTGATATAGACATCTTTAGGATTATATCCATTTCTTATCAACATTTCTTTTTCTGATTGGGATGCAACCAAAGATGCATCTATTCCTTGTTCCGGTTCCGTATCCCCTAAAAAAAAGTTACCATGATGTGTATTTATCGTTAGACATTTTAGACATGGTTCTGCTTTTATTTGACGTAAACATCTTCCATTGTTTGTTATTCCTATATTATATTGTCCATATTCTATATTATTTTGTGATGATATAGCATGTAAATCATATCGAGCATATTCTTTATTTGCTTTCATATGATTATATATTGCCAATGGGTTGCTTCCATCTAAACAATCTGAAACAAATAAAATCTTCATGTCATCCTCCTCAAAATAGCATTGGCATCATTCAAGATTGTTGGTCCTTCAATATATTTATTGACTGGAATAATAGTTGAGTTTTTTTTCCATTGTTCATTCATATAGTGGTCTAATAATCTTGGATCATCAAATAGTATGTATGTTTTTTTATCAGTAGACATCGAAACATAAGATAAAAATCCATGATAACCTATAAATGTTTGTGCATTGTAAATAATATTTATTGCACCATATATATTTGTATTATTTGTTAGATTTATAACATTTGGCGCTATAAAATCAAATCTGGCGCCCAATAAGACAATGGTTGTTTTGCTAAGTTGTTTCACTATGTTTTTTAGAGCATCTCTACTTATATATCTTTTCGAGTTATCGTTTGGCCTTCCTGCTATTGGTTGTATTACAATATAATCTTGCGGCATTATTCTTCCTTGTCCTATAAAATCTAGTTTAGGAGTTATTATAGGCATATCTTTATCTTGTGTTTTAGAAGAAACTCTTATTGTTCCTGGATGTTTCTGTAAAAACTTAGCGGCATATCGTTGAACATCTCCACGCTTGACTTGTTTACAGTTGTAATGTTTAGTTACTAATGATTGTAGTTCTGAAATAGGGGTAACATGAATCGCCTGCCCTGTTATATGATGCCAGATAAACTCTTTTTCGCAAATATTTAGTATTTTCAACATTTGGATCCATGCATCACCCAGTCCGCCAGTAGTAAAAAATGTCTCACTCATGTTATCTCCGGAATATCATATACTGAACCATCCGAAATCCAATCTAGTTGTTCAAATGTTTTACATGGATCTATATTACATTTTTTGTCAAATAATATTAGGGGAGAGTTAGATCCCCAATGCCATCCAATGCCGGGATAACTCGGAGTATATTTATTATTTTTGTAAGCAGACTGTTCATCAACTGGGAACTCTAAATATACTTTATTGAACCAATATGTATAATGTGGCCTATTGAAACTCAGCATTTTTTGTCTAATCCGTTCAGGATGTTTGGTATATGATAAATGGAACATAATGGCCTCTTGTACATCCATATTGAATGCACGCCCCTTCCATGGACAATGGCCATTCGGCCAAATAAGTTTATGAACATGTTTTATTGAACTTCCGCACTTATATTTCACAAATCTTCCATGGGAACTAAGAAACATGTATGCCGTACCATAAGCGAACTGCCATTCTGTTATTCTGCCACATTCATAGTTTTTGTATTTTGTTTTCAGCAAATGAACTATGTTGTGTGCCCATAAATCACTGTAAAACTCATCGGCGTCGACAATCCAAATCCAATCGTCATCTTGTAATATATTATGTCTTTCTCCATAGTCAAACATTATTTTTTTAGACAATCCTTGTCCATTAGTGCGATTATATGCTATGGAAGAAATATTATCCGCTTTTGCATAATGTACATTTTCATATTCTTTTTCTAGTTTTTCAATCTCTTCATGTGTTCCATCTGTAGAATGTATATTCCATCCACATTTATCTAAATATGGACTGTTGCAACTTTCTGTTATGATAACATGATCTGCATATGGTTGAATTGCCTCAATGCACGGCCTTATGAAGTCTATCTCATTGTAACATTGTGTTATTGCGATTACTTTAGGAACCTTTTGTTCTGGAATAAATATTTTTTTAGCAGTTTTGTGAACTTTGTATATTCCTACCATAGATTTTTTATTATTAGGATTTCCTATAGGAAAAACATCAAATCCCATAGACTGTAGGTCTTCTGGAGACCAATGAGAAATATGTTCTTCATAAGGATTGCCATATTCGACAGGTTTATCATGCCTTCCATGTGGACATGCTACTATGATTGCAATATTTACCATTGATGACATTTGACGCATAACAAAAGCAAAGTCTTTTTTAGAAATCTGTTGTGGTCCATGCCACCAAATAATAATATCATATTTTTCTTTTATTATTGATGATATTTTTTTAGCATTTCCTAAAAACTTATTTCTAATAATGTTATCTTGTATCTCATTATAGTTTTTTTGGAATACTTCTAAAATATCAAAATATTTATATCCTATATTCCTAAATCTTTCAAACATTCGGCGCCAGCCCCCTCCGGGCCTAGCACCTATTTGCAATATTGTGGTTCCACCTATTATTTGATTACACTCTATTTTGATAAGATCAGTTAGAATATCTTGATCACTTTTATCTTGAGAGTAATATTTTATCATTATTTTCTCTTTATTATATTAGCAACTCTTTTTTATGTTCTATGATGTATGGCATCCAATCTATTTCTAAATCAGATAATGTTTCTGGCAATACTCCATTATATTCATATAACTTTTGCGATTGTCCCTCGGCATAACCTACGCCATAATACGGATGAATAATAGAGTTGTTTTTATATGCTAAATCTGAACAAAATGGATATTCTAAATAAACCATATTGAACCAAGAAATAAAACTTGGCCTATTGAAACTAAGAACTTTTTCTCTAATAAGAATAGGATGTTTTGCCCAACATAAATGAAAAAATGGAAAATCATCTCTGTTTGTAAAAATATCTGGTCTTTTTGTTATGTCTTGTTTGTCTGGCCAAAAAAAATGATTTGTATTTCCAAATTTTGCTCCATCTACATATCTCATCCAGCGTCCATGCGATGCTTTGAACTGCAACTTCAGATTATAGGCAAACTGATATTCTTCACATCTTACATGCCTTATTTTATTATGTTTACGAAATAGTTCTGGAATGTTACAAAGTGAAGATGGAGAGAAAAACTCATCTGCATCTAAAATCAATATTGTGTCACCATGCTCTATACTCGATGCTTCTAGCATTTTATTTTTGTTTAGGCCCTCCCACTGCTCTCTATTGCCGATTGGTTTGTCTGTAGCATATGCTGTAACATATTTGATTTTGTTTTGAGGATCTTGATTGTCCATCAAATCTATTATTTTATCACATGTATTATCTGAAGAAGATTGTGGTAGATTTCCAAACGGACTAAGACATCCCTCGCTTATTACTATTTCATCTACATAGTTATAGACATTCAGAATGTTTTTTTGTATAAACAAACTTTCGTTATAACATTGACATAGTGCTATTGTTCTCATATTATAGGGCGCTATCTTCTATTTTTTTTGGTTTGATGATATATTTTACTAACGAACCATATTGTGAACTATATGTAAAAATCCCAGGAGGAGTTTCTAGAACTTTTATTCTAAATCTTTCCGGAATAGAAAATACTGCATTAGTTTTATTCATCCATAATGTAGTTTTCCCCTTGGGGTCCGTCAGCTCAAACATAAATCCTCTATCTACCATTTTTATACTCCTCTCTGATTTTTTATCCATAGTTGCATTTTACTAATGAAAGTTCCATTACATAAATCAAAATCAGTACAGTTATTATTACAAAAACTACTATCGAACTTTTCTATCTTACAACATTTCCAGCATATTATATTCTGTTTTATTTGCTTATCTATATTTACATTGGCATTCGGTACTTTTATAACCACCATTCTACCACATTTAGAACATGGTATTTTTATATCACTCATTCTGCTTTTATTCCCTTTTTCATATTTTCTTTATATCTATTTACTTTTGTTTTATTTTGCTTTTTCCATTCTTTCCAATGTCTCGTTCCTTTTCTGCGATTAGACAATACTTCGCTTGCTTCTTTTTTTCCACCTACTATTTTATCGTCTTGTTTCAACATGTCGTCAATACGTTTTTCTCTTTCTGGCGTCATCCCTTTTGCCTCTTTGCCAGGCCACCATCCTTTTAGAATGAACTGACAATCAAAATCTCTATTCATTTGTTTGTGACATAACTTACAAAGAACCTTTTTAGGAGGTCCTTGTTTTATACTTCTGATATATTCTTTTGTTGTTTCACATTCTTCGCAGAAAAAGACATATCGTGGCATTTTATAATCCTACCTTTCCTGTTATCCGCATAAATAATCCATAAGCATTGATAACGCCTAAAACAAATGATAAAATAGATAATGATGACAATCCGCCCATTATTCCTACTATTATATATATTATATTAGCAAAGACATTACAAAATAATCCTATCCATACACTCGCATTGCTATGGGCAATAAATATAGCACCCAATATGAATAAAATATTACCGAACCATCCTAATCTATTGGCAACTTTCTTGTCCATATATTATACGTTTCTATTCATAAACTCATATATATTATTGACTTCGCCATTGACCATTGCTAACATTTGCTGCATTCTATATTTATAAGTATGCTGATGTCTAATCTTTGCTATTTCTGCCTCCATCCTGTATCTTGTTTTATCGTTTAGTCCATAGTGGATAACTGCTTCAACACTTTCCTTGTCATAGTATAATACATTTGTTGCTTGAGCAAATATAATATTTGTATCTTCTGGAATAGCATTGGTCACGCAAACTCTTCCTGCGCCAATACTTTCAAATATTCGCTGTTGTAGTCCAAACGACTTGAGATTTGAAGTTGCCCCACAATATTCCGGAGAATATAATCCTAGATTTAGCACTAACTTATGATCATTATATAGTGAGTTTACTGCTCTGGCGTCAAATGTAATACGGGACGTAAGAGAAAAGGATTTCGACACTCTTTCTAGTAATATTCGACGATGTTCCCATTTGGGGCCGGTAGAACCCACAAAACAAATATCTTTTGTTGGTTGTTCTTCTTGTGCAAAATACCATCTTGGATTATATGCTTGTGGCAAAAACTTGGCATCTATATCTATTGTATTATATAAACACACTTCGCTCTCGTCAAATGTAAAATAATAATCAAATATATGTTTATTTTCTATTGCTTTGTTTTTATACCCATTCAATCTAATCGGTTCAGAGTTCCAAAATATTTTTTTGCCACTAAATCTTTTTAGATTGCTTTTCAATGGTTCTGTAAGTCCAGGCCCGGGACATAAAACAATGTCGAATGGATAAATAGATAGTGTGTTTATTATATTATCTATATGTACCATTTGAATGTCTCGACCACTTAGTCTTATTTTGTTTATGCGATTGTCAAAGATGGTAACAAAATGTCCGAGTTCTTTTAGTGCGTCATAAATCCCACATTCTGCACCATGTCCTGTATTTTTGAAATATGGTCCTATCAGTAGAATATTCATTTAGTCCTCCATATAATGTGCTATAATACGCTTGACTTTGTTTACAAGATTTCCAATATATGATATATTTTTATTAGTTATTTCAGATATTTCCCTATAACTATATTTTTCTATGATATATTTATATGCTATCCCTTCAGGATCATGTTTTTCAAAAATATCTAATAGGTCTAATACCAAATCATAATCATAGTCATGTCGCAAAGCTTCTGGCATATTATCTATATCAATACCCTTGTATCTTTTAGCATTATAAATGCCCTTGCTTACCACCGTTCCAGATGGAATATGTACCGCATATGCATTGTTTATACTTTCTGCTTTTATTGCTCTATAGACATGAATAAATAAAAAGTTTTCCAATGATCTTATTTGGTCTCTATCTATTTTGTCCAAAACTTCTAAAGTTGCATTGATCCCTGCTTGGAAAAGATCCTCCTCAGAAGCAATAGAGTTTTTATATTTTTGTGCCAAATATCTTATTTTGCTTCTCATTTGTTGCAATATTTTTTTATCTTTATTCTTCATATTTTTTTATTATTACTCCTGCTTCTGCCAACATTTCTCGACTCAAATCATAGTTGAACTCTGTATTATTTTCATGTTCTTCTAAATATATAATATGTGCTATTCCTGCATGAATAAGCAGACGAGAACACGACGGACATGGTGGCATAGATAAATAACAAGACCATCCGTGTAAATCTTCCTTTGCATTGAGAATGGCCGACTCTTCTGCATGAATAACTCTCAAATGCTTTTCTCTTCTGTTGTCCCATCGTTCTGCCGTTTCTGGTAGTTTAGACGGCATACAGTTCCATCCTATATGTATTTTGCGTTTGTCTTCAGAAACTAGAATGGCGGCAACCTTAGTTCTAGGGTCCCTAGTTCTCATTTTTATTATATCTAACATCTTTATAAACATTGTATCAAAATCAATAGGTTTATCCATACTACCATCCTATTTCTCTCATAGGCATTCTCAAATCTCCATAAGCAATAAGTAATGCTGCGCCTATAGAGACTATGTTTGGATTATAATGAACGCCTTTTGGACTTATAATCTTGCCACGAGAAGCAATAGTTGCAATAGCAGAAGCATATCCCAAAACATAAAAATCATTTGGCGTAATCCGTAAAACACAACTAGATGGCAGTTCTACAAACAAAAAAACATACATATTATTGTCATTTTCATTATATAACGCTTTGTATGTATCATGAATAACAATATTGGATGGCAAAACTTGTTCATATGTATGAGTTATTTTGTCAGCATTTTCTACAATCATTTCGTTCGACATTTCTATTTTATATTTTTTGAATAAACCACTAATAATGTTTTTATGTATATATTTTTCAAACTTAGCAGAACTACATATGGGGATTGTGGGTTTTTCAGGACTTATTACTATCCCCATACCTATTTGTTCTTGTTCTTCTGGGAACATAAAAATATCTTGCTTATCTGTCAAAATACAAAATATTTTTATCATTACAGTATTATGACTATTTCGTGCCCAAAAATAGTTGTGTTTTATATGCGTATATACTTGTACAGGATGTTCAAAATGATTGTTTTTTGGCACAGTTTTCATGGCCATATATTTCATTATGCCTCCTTATAAAACCATCTGATGCATCCTGATAAAAATATACAAATAGATGCTATGGTTATCCAATATAATGTTTTCATATTACACCATTCTTATAGATTGCCAGTTGATATTTTTTGCAGAAACAGATACGGGTTCACCGTTTATATTTCGACCAATAACTACGGTGCCCAACTTTGTTCGCACTACGCTTTCTGGTATCATAAATGTTAGGTCTCTTCCAAAACGTCCATCTCTTCGCCTTCGATAAAATGATACTGCTCGTCCGTATCGGCGGGCATATCCCAATCTTTTCATTCCGTTCTTTCGCATTTTCTTTCTCCATTCTAAAGCGTTCCGTAATCCAAGACAAACTACCATCTACATCTATAGGATGACGCCAATCAAAAACTGCCCAAGTATTACAATGTCTGCACGCTATTATGGTCAACAATCTATTGTCACACACTAATGCTTTATTATTACATTTAGTACATACCAACCTCTCCATCCACTTCATAGATTTCATTGCACTTTGTTCATCCTGTTCACTTTGCCCTATTAGTCAACCACCGTACTATGGTAGGACTGGCGTACTCTTGACGCCTGATCCAGGTCAGCACGTCCTTCGCATCCAGTTCGCCAGACTTGACTCGTTCCCGTAGTTTTCCAGGCGTGATTTCCATCGTGCCTCCTTTTCATTTCAAGTTGATTATCTTATTTTTCAAAATATTTACTAACCTTATGTCACGCACTTATAACATAATACAAGTTTGGGTCTCAGTTTATCAGGTGACGTATTCCACACTCTTTT
>Ga0180007_10003551_pt1 | contig 17244 bp, 10 predicted proteins | sample MM_PC_MetaG_FD_121122 | JGI IMG/M metagenome (GOLD analysis project Ga0180007, IMG submission 121122) | Groundwater microbial communities from the Aspo Hard Rock Laboratory (HRL) deep subsurface site, Sweden - MM_PC_MetaG | ecosystem: Environmental > Aquatic > Deep subsurface > Groundwater... | reverse complement strand
GCCTGGCACCGCCGCCGCCCTCTGGGGCCGCGTCGGTCAGTTCACCGCGACAGCCCACGACATCGACGACCCCGCGCAGACGTTCGACTTCGACTTCGTCTCCACCACCTGCGGCTTCCCTGTCGCGGTGGATCCCGACACCGGCGACGTCACCTGGACCTGCGGCGACCCGTCCGTGTGCGAGGCCGTGGTCTCGGCCACCGACTCCATGGGCGGCGTCACCACCGCGACCCTGCAGATCCAGTGCACCAACCGCACACCGGTGTTTCTGACCACGCCGCCGATCCGGGCCCGCGAGGACGACGAGACCGTCATCAACGTCTCCTGCCGTGACCTCGACAACGACGCCCGCACCCTCGCGCTGGCCGCAGGCCACACCTGCGGCGGCACCCTCACCGAACTGGGCAACGGCTTCGCCCAGATCCGCTTCACGGCGACCTCCGCGATGGGCGGCACCTGTTCCTTCGCGATCACCTGCGCCGACGCCCATTCGAGTGTGGAGCAGACTGCATTTCTCCCGCTTCTTTCTCCAATTACCTGGGCGTCCGTTGCCGCAGGTGATGATTTCTCTTGCGCTGAACACGCAGGAAGACTTTTCTGCTGGGGGGTGAATACTTCCGGTCAATTGGGTAATGGTACTACGACATCTACAAATTTCGCTCGTCCAATTCAAGGCGACTACACAGATTGGTCTTATGTAACAAACGGCGACTTTCATTCCTGTGGACTTCGCGTTGGACGGGCCTATTGTTGGGGACAAAACGGAAACGGTAACCTCGGAGATGCAACAACCACACAATCCTTGGTGCCCATTGAAGTATATGGAAGCCACACAAATTGGGAGACACTGTCAGCCGGTAGTTCACACACTTGTGGAATCAGGAATGGGCATTTGTATTGCTGGGGAGCCAATCAATATGGCCAATTGGGCACGGGAACAACCACAAGCCAAACGATCCCTGTTGAGGTGTATGGTCTATATGCGGACTGGACATGGATTTCAGCGGGCGCGCTGTACACTTGCGGAATCCGAGCAGCCAGGTTGTACTGTTGGGGAAGAAATAACAGCAATCAACTTGGCGACAACACGACAGTTGATAGAAACACACCAACACAGGTTTATGGAAGTTACACTAATTGGCAAAGTGTGGATGCAGGATCTTTTCATACTTGTGGAATTAAAGGTCAACAAGTCTTCTGTTGGGGACAAAACCAAAATGGTCAACTTGGCGATGGAACTACTGTCGCCAGAACAGTACCCACTCAGATAAATAGTTCGTTCTCTGACTGGAATACAATAACGACTGGTTATTATCATACGTGCGCAATCAGAGAAAATACCGCATATTGCTGGGGTTATAACAATTCAAGGCAAATTGGGGACGGAACAACTACTAATCGATTTTATCCAGTATTAGTTTCTGGCAGTTTCACTAATTGGGTTGGTATTGTTGCAGGAAAGTTCCACACATGTGGAACCAGAACAGATGGAGTCTACTGTTGGGGATCTGTCGATGGACAAAAATTGAACAAGTTTTCCCCATGGGCGGCCCTCACAGGCACAACATCCACTTGTGGAATTGTCAACGGCGAACTGTTCTGCTGGGGTGTAAATGGCGCAGGCCAACTTGGAACTGGAGATCAATTGGATAAAGTTTATCCTACGCGCATTCCCATCAACACAGACGAGTGGAGTTCCGTGTCAAACTATTCTAATAACACATGCGGGATTTCAGAAGGCCGTGGCTACTGTTGGGGAAACGGGAATAATGGCCAAATCGGAGATGGTGCACTCTTGCGCCGTTTGATCCCAACTTTGGTCTCTGGTGGCCACACGGATTGGGACCAAATTAGCACAGGAAACCAGTTTGTTTGTGCCATCCGTGCCGGACGCCGGTATTGTTGGGGACTCAACACATCCAGCCAACTGGGCATCGACAATCTTACCAATCAGACGACCCCCACGGATTATGACCCTAGTTGGCAAGGCTGGTCGCATATCTCTGCCGGTAATTCCTATGCATGTGGTATCTCCCACACTCGAGCCTATTGCTGGGGGGCGAACTCAACCGGCAGGCTTGGAAACGGTACCCAAACCACACCCAACTACATCCCGACAGAAGTCCAAGGAGGGGATATCGGCTGGTCACTCATTCATGCATCCGCAACGACGCACACCTGCGGAATTCGTGCTAACCGCGCCTTTTGCTGGGGAAGCAATGCCAATGGCCAACTCGGAGATGGCACTACAACAAACTCGTTCGTCCCGGTGGAGGTCTCTGGTGGCTACACTGACTGGTCTTGGATTTATGCTCACGAGTCTGGTTCAACCTGCGGCATCCGCGCCGGCTACATGTACTGCTGGGGCAGCAACGCTAGCGGTATCCTCGGCGACGGCTCCACCATCAATCGCCTGACCCCGATCCTCGTGCTGGGCGGCTTCACGGACTGGCAGCTGCGCTCAGGCAACTACGGCATGCGTAACGGTACCCTGTATACTATCGGACAAACCCTCACCGAACTGTACTACTGATCCGGAGGTGCATCATGCGCAGGTGGATTTTTCTCCTTTTAGTATCCGTCATTTGGTCATGCTCCAACGATTCGAAAAAGACCAGCGAGCCGGAAGTGTTCAAACTGGAGAACGAGAACGGAATCATCGATGTCAAATTCAAGAAGGAAGTACTGAATCTCGACTCCCGCCCGGACATTCAGGTGACGGAGATCAACGCGGACAACCTCGTGATAGTTGCCGGAAATGACTCGATCCTGAAGGTCGGGGATTACATCGCGGGGTCGCAGTCTCCTGGCTTTTTCAGACAGATTGAAACCATCGAGAAGTCCGGCGAAACGACGGTGCTGAATACCCGAAACGCCCGACTGGAAGATGTCCTGGAGAGCGGCTTGATCGACCTGAGCATTCCTTTGGGAAGCAATCCCCAGCCGCCTGATTCCTTCGTCAACGATCAGAAAAAATCCGCTGGCGGAGGCGGCCCTGCCGTTCAATACGGGGACGCCATTCAATTCGACTCCGGGTCCTTCTGCTTCGATGCACTACAACTTTCAGGGGAAAAGTTCGATGACATCGCCGGTGGGCTTCTATCGGTGGAGGTGGAACGGGGAGAATCCCTGTTTTGCGTGTCGGTTCACCCGCTGGTGAGCATCTGGGACAGGCTGTATCAGTTTTCCATCCGGTTCCGGCAGACCAACGATTTGAAGGTCAATGTCAAGCTCAACGCAGGGTGGGACGTCCCCGAGCTCAAGGTCGAGAAGACGTTCAAGAGAAAAAGTCCACTCACCATGCCGGAACAAGTAGCAAACCCCCTTTGCCAATTGGCATGGTTGGCTGGAGACAAGTTTCTCTATTGTCGAGATATCAAGTTCATGGTCGGTCCGGTTCCCGTCGATATCCTTTTCAAGTTATATGCGAAGATTGGCTTCTCCGTTTATGTGCCTTACGTCAGCGAAATCCTCGAGATGCTGCAATCGGTCCAATTCTCCTATGAAACCAGCAGCGACGCACGGTACGAACTGGGGGTGAAAAAGGAGCGGGGCGTATACTCGTCCATCAATCAGAAAAGTTTCGAGTATTCAGACGATTTTCTCTTTGAAAACCCGCTGAAAGACGTTGGGGATTTTCAGATCAAATTCTATGTCAAACCGGAGATTTCACTCGAACTGTATGGTGTTGCTGGGCCGTACTTCAATGTCGTCGCCTATTTGAAGGGCGTTATTTATGATTTCCTGGACTTCTGCATGGACGCCTTCCTGGGGTTTGAGTTGAACTGGGGTGTTCGCCTGGATGTGTTCAGTCTGGAGTTGGAAAAAAACTACTCTTTCAAGCCAGAAGATTATCGCCTGTTCAGGTATTGCCCATGCCAAACGGCTGACACTTGTCCGAATCAGTGGGGCTGTGTTGGTGGAGTCTGTGATGCTTGTCGGATTTTTTCGGAATGTGCGACCGGAATGACTTGTCAGTCAGGGGAATGCATCCCGTGTGAACATGACTATCAGTGCACATCAAGCCAGATCTGCATCAGCGGCCTTTGCACCTCTCCGGTTTGCGGCGACGGTGTTGTCTCCCCGGGCGAGGAATGCGACACGGAGAACCTGCTGGGACAGACCTGTGAGGCGCTGGGGTATTACGGGGGCCAGCTCGGGTGCGAGAACTGCGCCTACGACGAGGGCGCCTGCGATCTGTTCGGGCGTTGCGGCGACGGCATCCGGCAGGCTGAGTATGGCGAGATCTGCGACGGCGGTGACGTGGGCGGCCAGTCGTGCGAATCGCGCGGCTTTGGGTCCGGCGTCCTCGCGTGCACGGCCGGGTGCCTGCAGTTCGACACCAGCGGCTGCTCGTACAGCCCCACCTGCGGCAACGGCTCCGTCGAGCCGGCCGATGGTGAGTTGTGCGACGGCGCCGATCTAGGCGGGAAGACCTGCCAGTCCCTGCCCAACGGCTTTTACGGGGGACCGCTCCAGTGCGGCGCCGACTGCGCTTCTTATGACACCTCGCAGTGCGAGCGCTGCGGCGATGGCGTGATCCAGGAAGAACACGAACAATGCGACGGCGCGGAGCTTGCAGGTGCTTCCTGCGCGAGCCTGGAGATGGGCACTGGGGCGCTGGCGTGCACGTCCGAATGCCTGTTCGACACTACCGGCTGTACAAATCCGCCCGTCTGCGGCGACGGCGTGCGCAATTCGTTCACCGAGGTCTGCGACGGCACACAGTTTGCGCCCGGCGAGAACTGCGAGAAGTACGGGTTCTACGAGGGCAGCCTGACGTGCAACGGGTGCACCGCCATCGACACCTCTGCCTGCACCGGGCAGTGCGGCGACGGAGTCGTCCAGGACATCTTCGGCGAGCAGTGCGAAGGCGACATCACCAGCACGACCTGCGATGACTGGGGCTCCACCGGTCCGGGCGTGCCGCAATGCGTGCAGTGCAAGGTGCGGGGTTGTCCCCGCTACTCGGCGATCTCCACCGGGGACAACCACGCCTGCGCGATCACGCCCACCCGTTCCGCCGTGTGCTGGGGCTACAACCGCTACGGCCAGCTCGGCGACGGTCAGGCGCACGAGATGTGTGACTACTACGACTGCAGCGCCACGCCCGTGGTCGTCAGCGGCCTTGCCGACGTCATCTCGATTGCGGCTGGTCTGGACTTCTCCTGTGCGGTGACCGGGGACGGCTATGTGTGGTGCTGGGGCCAGAACACCAACGGCAAGCTCGGCATCGGCAACACGACGGACCAGCCACTGCCCGTTCAAGTGCTGGGCCCCGGTGGCACCGGCGTCCTCGAGAACGCCCTCATGGTCACCGCAGGGGAACAACATGCCTGCGCCCTTCGCTCGGATGGCACGGTCTGGTGCTGGGGCTACAACAACTACGGGATGCTGGGCAACAGCACCTCGACCACCTCATATTTCCCCGTCCAGGCCGGTACGCTGAACCAGGCCGAGCAGATCGTGGCCGGCAAGGAGCACACCTGCGCGCTGCTCAACACCGGCGCGGTCTGGTGCTGGGGCCGCAACGAATCCGGGCAGCTGGGCAATGGCAGCACGAGCACATTCAATTATCCCCGGCAGGTCTCCGGACCTGCCGGCGTGGGCTTCCTCTCCGGCATCACTCAGATCGATTTGGGCGCCTCCTTCACCTGCGCGGTGAAAGACGACCAGACCGCCTGGTGCTGGGGCATCAACAACTACGGTCAACTGGGGTTGGGCCACACGAGCACTACCTATTACCCGGCTCAAGTGACGCAGCCCGGCGGCGGCGGGGGCATGTCAGGGGTGACCAGTATTTCTGCGGGTCAGATCACCTGTGCCCTCCGGAGCGACGATTCACTGTATTGCTGGGGGCAGGGCGGAACCACCTCGGTTTCCTATGCAACGCTTCTGTCGCCTTACTGTGCGGCCTTTGCCTGTCCCTTCCCCCTGCTGATTGAGAAGTTCTCCGGCGCGGTTGAGGCTCTGGACAACTCCCGCAACGATTACTCTTGTGCCATTCTAGCCGACGGAAGCGCCTGGTGCTGGGGAAGAAACCAGTATGGCCAACTGGGCAACGGGGCCCTGTCCCAGCGGAACACCCCAATGCAGGTGGCCAACCTCGGCAGCATGCGTGCCATCTCCACCGCCTACTATCATTCCTGCGCCGTTGGCCAGGACGACCGGGTCTGGTGCTGGGGGTATAACGGCAGCGGTCAACTCGGGGATGGCACCAAGAATTACACCTACGAGCCAAAGTCGGTCGTCGGGTCTGACGGAAGCGGCTATCTGGAGGATGTGTTCTCCGTGTGTGCGACCGGCGGTTCCTCATGTGCACTGAAGCACGACGGTACGGTCTGGTGCTGGGGGTACAATGCCAATGGCCAGCTTGGAAACGGTACGACGATTGAATCCCTGGTCCCCGCGCAGGTCGTGGGAATCGATGGAATCGGGCTGCTGGAGGGCGTCCGAAATCTCAGTTGCCGAGCAGAGCACTACTGTGTCAGTTTTGACGACAATACGACGGCTTGCTGGGGAACTGGTGGCTGCTACACACTGGGGATAAGTGGAGGAACTCTTTTCCCCAAGAGGCCGACAACTGTAAACAGTGGAGCAATACTGACGGACGTCTCCACCATCGTGACCGGAGGCGATCAAACCTTCGTGCTGAAGACGGATGGGACTTTCTGGCTCTGGGGAGGGATATTCGGCTGCGGTTGGCCTAACTGTAAAATCGAATGGAACACGATCCAGGTACTCACTCAGGCCACCGGAGTGCAAAGGATTTCAGCAGGAGATAGGCACGCATGTGTGGTGAACAATCTGGGAGAAGTGCACTGCCACAGCCATTCCGGCACGTGTTCAGGTACTTGGCAAAACTACGGTGTTCTCGGGAATGGATTAACCACGGGCGACCAAACCTACTCGCAGGTGATCGGCGAGAACGGGATCGGCACGTTCTCCTCCGGAACCCGGGTTGCGGCAGGTGATATGCATACCTGTGCATCCAAGATGGACGGCACCGTGGTTTGCTGGGGCCGGAACAACTTAGGCCAACTGGGGGATGGGCTGTACCATTACCAATGCAGCCCCAATTCCAGCTTGGTCGACTGCGTGTCTTATCCAGTTCCGGTGACAAGCCTCACCAACGTGACGGAACTAGCTGCCGGCACCGACCACACCTGCGCTGTAAAGAACGACGGGACCGTCTGGTGCTGGGGATATAACTACTACAATCAACTCGGAGACGGCATCGGTGCATTCAAACTCGATCCGACGAGGGTCGTCGAAACCTGGTGACAATTGCCGCTGGCGTACCATCCCTGGCCCCAGCAGCCTCTCTTTGACGCCACCAGCATTTTCATAGTCCCCGCAACGGCGTGCGCCCCCCCTCTCCCTGATATCGTGTTTGGTCGTGCAAATCCCTCTTGACAACGCTTAACAGATCTTATAACCAACACACGTCTATACACCGTTGCGACCCGACACCCTGCCCATCAGAGAATGATCCCTGATGGGCGGAAGCGGGCGCGGACGACCACCACGAAAGGAGCCCCGATGTTCAAGTTCAACGTTTCCAATCATGATTTGCTGGAAGTCTCCGGTGCGGTTCAGGAGGTTGCCAAACGCATCCAGGAGCGCCTTTCGGGCGACGTGGCGATGCTCGAGCGCGCCGGGAAGCTGGCTTCGGCCGGGGCCGAAGTGGGCGCCGCCTACGCGGGGGTGGACACGAAGCCCGCCACCGTCGAGATCGTGGCAAAGGACGGCGTCCGCGATGACGACGTGCGCGTCATCGAGCACATCCTGCAGGTGCACATGACGTCCCCGTTGCACACGGCCACCGCCGCGGCCGCCGATGAGCTGCACGGCATCGTGGCCGGGGACGGCCTGGGCTGGCTGGACTCCGCCTACAACGCCGAGTCCGCCCGGCTCGTGGAGACCCTGGGACGCCTCGAGGCGAAATCCGACCTGCTGTCGGCCGTCGGGCTGACCCCGTACGTGGCCCAGCTGCGCAGGTCCCACGACGCCTTCGTCGCCGCCCGGGAGGTCCGCGGGCAGTTGATCGACGGCAAGCCCGAGGTCGTGGCCGCCGTGAGGAAGCCGCTGCGCACCGCCCTGCGCTCCACCATCCTGCTGCTTTCCGAGCCGGCCCGCGCCGAGCACGCCGCCTACATCCTCGAGCCCCTGGCCCGGCTGCGCACCCGTCGCGGGGCCGCGACCCCGGCATCCCCTGCCGCCCCGACCCCGGCGGTCTGACAGCGCCGGTCAGTTTCGATGAACCCGGCAGTGAGCCTTTCTTCTCCACATCTGGCAAGATGATCGGCCCTTCCCCGGTGGAGGAACGACGCCAAATCCTTGGTTTCCGGTTTCCCCGGCCGGGTTTTGAAACCGATTCTCCAGATTTCCATGTCCGGCGGTCATCGGCTGGCCCCGGAAATATTGTTACCGCCACGGCCGGGCGGTCGTCGGACCCCGTAACGATGTTACCGCCACCGCCGGGTGCCCGCCGGACCCCGAAACGATGTTACCGCCACCGCCAGTCGTTCGCCGGAACCCGTAACTATGTTACCGCCACCGCCGGGCGGTCGTTGGACCCGGCAACGATGTTACCGCCACCGCCGGGCGGTCGTCGCGCCTGCGACACAACATCGCGGCCGTCACCATCCGACCGGTGGAACCGGTCACTCTGTTACCGTCGCCGCCGCCCGCCCGCCGGAGCTGGTCAGAAAGTCTATTTCATTTTCCGCCACTTTTTAGAAGAAATAATTTTTCCTTCCACACCGCCGGTTTTATCCCTTCCGCAAATATAGGGCGTTTTTTTATCCCTTGACGCTTTTTTATTTTGTCAGAAAGTGAAACCCGACACGTCCGAACCCCCGTTGCATCGAAGGAGCCTTTCCCGCGATGACCGAGTTCTATGCCCATTCCCATTCCTGTACGGAGCGGAAGCCATGACCCATTTCTGGGCCAAGACCGACTCCGATGGCGATCCAGGCCTGTCTGTCAGAGATCATATGGTCAATGTGGGCTGTGTAGCTCTTGCGCTTGCGGAGATCCACAGGGAATTGGTCCTCGGTTTACGACTTGATCCTTCGCAGGCGGCGTTCCTGGCCGCTATTCACGACGTTGGGAAGATCTCTCCGGGGTTTCAGCGCAAGTGTGCGAGATGGCTGGATCAGAACAATCTTGAAAGAGATGATCGAAACAACCGCTGGAAGGAAACATTGGAACCCGACCACACACGGGTTTCCCACTACGCCATCCAGAAATACCTCAACGAACTAAGTGTAAACAGGAAGACTGCCAAGTTCGTATCGTGTGTGCTGGGGGGGCACCATGGCCGGATGCACCCACCTGCAGATCGCCAGTTTGTTCCTGCCAAGCTGGCCGGAGTTGCTGAAGGCGGGATCGATTGGGAACAGCACCGGCTCGAAGAGATGGTTGCCGTCCAGAAATTGCTTTTATCTGCCGGTGATTCGACCTTCCCCTTGCTTGACGGTGAATCGCCGGTCCTCTGGTGGCTTGCAGGTCTGACTACGCTAGCCGACTGGATTGGCTCCGACGAACATTTCTTTCCACCACAAAAGAATCAACCAGGTGATTTTCTGTGGCGAAGCGAGACAGCCCGCCGAACCGTGAATGCCATCGGATTTGGGCTGCCCGGAATTCGGCCCGGCCTTGAATTTCAGCAACTCTTCGGCTTTCCTCCCAACGATCTGCAGAAACAGGCCATGGCGTGCATCACAGGGCCAGGGGTGTTCGTCATTGAAGCGCCCATGGGCATGGGAAAGACCGAAGCGGCCCTCGGCGCAGCCTACAGCCTGCTTCAGCGTGGACTGGCATCCGGTATCTACTTTGCGCTTCCCACCCAAGTGACCTCCAATCGCATCCATCTGCGGATGCAGTCTTTTCTCGATAACATCTCCGAGGATGCCGTCGATGTACGTCTCATACACGGGAGCTCCTGGCTTGCCGACGCAAAGCCGGTTTTGTCGCCTGCACCGTCGGATTCGTCTACTGCCGAATCCATGCAGGTCGGGCAGGACTGGTTCGCCTCCACCAGACGCGCACTTGTGGCGGCCTTTGGCGTCGGCACCATCGATCAGGCCCTGCTCGGGGTGGTCGCGGCCAAGCACTTCTTCGTCCGGCGTTTTGCACTGGCTGGCAAGGTCGTCATTCTCGATGAAATCCACTCCTATGACCTGTACACCGGCACGCTGGTGGATCGACTCGTCGATGTTCTGCACCAACTGGGCTGCACAGTGATCATTCTCTCTGCCACCTTGACCCGCGAGCGGCAGGCCCAGATTGTAGGTGGCGATGTCGGCGGCTCGCAAGGTGCCTACCTGCCGTATCCGATGATCTCCTGGCGTTCCGACGAGGCACCTGCAGCGGTCGCACCGTTGTCCCCTCCATCCCGTGAGCTTCAGATCGAGTTTTCCTCCACCGAAAATGCTACCGCACAGGCCTGCGAAGTAGCCAGGAACGGGGGAGCGGTTCTCTGGATCTGCAACACGGTGGGAGCGGCCCAGGAACAGTACGCGCGTTTCAAACGATCCCTCGGGCAGGAACTACCGCTGGGGCTTTTGCATAGCCGTTTTCCACACCGGCGGCGTGAACGTATCGAAGAGGAGTGGATGGAGCGGCTCGGCAAGAGTGGTTCCACCCGTTGCGGCTCGATTCTCGTCGCCACCCAGGTGGTGGAGCAGAGCGTCGACCTGGACGCGGATTTCATGGTCACGGAGCTGGCCCCAACGGACATGCTGCTGCAGCGCTCCGGCCGGCTCTGGCGACATGGCCGCGTAGGCAGGCCGGTTCCAGGCCCGCGCCTCTGCATCCTGTCGGAGAGTCGGTCGCTTGATGACCTGCGACGGATGGAGACAAAGGAGATCAAGGAAGTCCTGGGAAAGAAGGCCTTCGTTTACCATCCCTACGTGCTTCTGCGTACGCTGGAGGTCTGTTCGGCGCGACAAAGCATCCTTATTCCTGAAGAGATTCGTGCACTTCTGCAGGCGACATACGAGCTGCACCCCGGTGAACCCGCCAGTTGGCTCCGATTGTTGGAGACGATGCGGGAAGAAGCGGAAAAACACCGACTCAAGGCCGATTTCAGCAGCAATATATGGAACCTCCAGCTCGATGATGAAGAAGGCATCCAGACGCGGCTGAATGAACGTCCGACGCGGAGCCTGGTTCTGTGCTCGAACCTGGACGGGAACCGGATTTCCTTTCCGGACGGGCGGCAGTTCCGTTTGAACGATCCGGCGGGTCAATTTTCTCTTCGGAAAGCGCTGCATGAGAATCTCGTCAAGGTTCCGCAACATCTTTTTGAAAGAACGACAGGGCCTGGTCCCTTCGGACGATTGCTGCTCGGTTCCCACGCAGCCGGAATGCTGGAAGCCGACGGACAGGTACGTTTAGACGGCCTTAAAACTGGCTGGGCCCTGTACTATTCAGACACAACAGGCTTGAGGTTCGATCGGGTAATCCAACAAGGAGTGGATGATGGAGAAGTTTTTTAATGTCGTGAACGAACCCTGGATTCCAGTGGTCGATCTCGCCGGCGCGCGCCGCTTGATCAGTCTGGGGCAGGTTTTCAGTTCGGGAAGAGAAATCGCCGATCTGCAGGTCCGGCCCCAGGAGCGCGTCGCGTTGATGCGGCTGTTCGCCTGCATCGCCCATGCTGCCCTCGATGGTCCGAAGGATTTCGACGAATGGGAGAAGGTGCCAGAGGCTCTGCCGGAGTCCGCTCGGAAGTACCTTCAGAAGTGGGAAGATTCGTTCTGGATTTTCCATCCTGAAAAACCCTGGCTCCAGACCCCGGACATCGACAAGGGGAAGGGACCATGCCCTGTTGATTCCTCCACTGTTGACGACTGGACACCCGTCTCGAAGTTGACCTTTTCCTATTCCTCCGGCAACAATTCCACCCTGTTCGACCATGGCGCCCTCCGCGATAACAGGGATTTTTCGCTGGCCGAGACCGTGCTTGCCATGCTGGCGTATCAAAGTTATTCGGTGGCGGGCCTCTCCGCCCAGGTGTTCTGGCATGGCAGACAGACCAATAAGTCGGCCAAGGACAGTCCATGCATCACCGCTTCGATGTTGCATGCATTCATCCGAAGCGGCTGTCTGTTGGAAAGCATCCACATGAATCTTCCGACCCTGGAGATGGTGAAGGCGCACTATGGAACGGCTGCTCCCGGCAGACCCGTCTGGGAGATGATCCCGAAAAGCTTCGAGGACCATGCCGCCGTCGACAATGCAACACGAACGTACATAGGAAGGCTGGTTCCACTGAAGCGCTTCATGAAACTGCATGCCACCGCGCGCGTAATCCTGCTCGGCGAGGGTCTGGACTATCCCGCCTTCGCGGATGGTTTTCCTCCGGAACCGACCGCCACGATTGTCCTGAAAAGCGGCGGTGTCGAAAAGAAAAAGGATGCACGAATGTATCTGGCTTATCACACGACCAAGGCTGTCTGGCGTGAACTGACAGCGTTGCTGCTGAAGCGGGAAAACCAGGAGGACGGCAGGTGTCTTGTTCTGCGCAACCTCACTGAGGGCGAGCAATTCGACCTGGTCGTCGTCGGCGTGGCCCGCGATCAGGCGGAGATCCTGGATCACACCGAATCGGTTTTCCATATTCAGTCCGGTCTTACCCGAAATGCCGGCGCGCTGCTCTATGAAGCCGAGGTTGTCTTCGCCGAGAGCATCGCCAGGAGTCTTTCCTGGGCAGTCCAGGAGTACCGAAAGGAACTCGACGGTGGCTGGGAAGGAAAACTGAAGTCGGCCGGAGGTTCCAAGGGTGACCTGATCCGGAAGCTGGAATCCACGGCTTCGACGCTCTTCTGGACGGCAGTGGAGAAGAACCTGGACATCCTCATGGGGTATATCGAGGTTCTTGGAACTGATGAGGCTGAGGGTGCGCGCCATCGTTGGCAGAAACAAGTACGTCACGTAGCCAGGGATTCTTTCGGCGCGGTCTGCGGGCAGGAGACACCCAGGCAGATTCGCGCGTTCGTCAAAGGCCTGGACCGCCTGGTTCGCAAGGCCCATGAAAATTCGGAAAAACCGACGATTCAGGAGGAAGTCGAATGAGCTATATCACGGAAAAACTCAAGAAGGTCAAGGATGACAGGGGGACGATGGCCAACCTGCGCTGCTCGCTGGTGGAGAGCAAGAAGCACCGCGCCTGGCCCTCGTTGTACCGGATCGGTATCGACGTGGATGACGAGGTTGGGGCGTTCGTGGCCGGCCTCTTCGCAATGGATCCGGACGACACCATGATTGCCGGGTCGCGGGTCTGCTTCGGCCGGACCTGTAAAACGCTGGAACGCCGCAGGGGTGAGAGCGCTGGCGATGACGCGAAACTGACACCCACGGAGAAACGCTTCCAGGCCATTCTGGTCGCGGAGAGAGGTCCCGAGTTGCACACCCGGGTGTTGCGGCTGGCGCGAATGGCGCAGCGGGAGGGCATCGCCATCGACTTTGACGAACTCGAGTATGATCTCAGGAATTGGAACGACCAGATCCGCAACAAGTGGGCCTCGGCATTCTGGTCTCATGCTGCTGTCGGCGAGACGGAGGAGGCGGCATCATGAGCTTTCTGTCTCGACTGGAGGTTGATGCACGCACCGCACTGCGGGAAAACCTGATCGATGCGTACCGCTGGCATCAGGCTGCATGGGCCTGTTTTCCGGATAGTCCCGAGGCAGAACGCGACTTCCTCTTTCGCGTTGATGAACGCGAAGAAGGATTTCTCGTATGGATTCTGAGCCGACGGAAGCCTGAACGTCCCGTCTGGTGTGCTGAGTCTGCCTTTGAAATCCGCCCGATCGCCGAGTCGTTTCTGGGGCATGGGCACTATGCCTTCGATGTTGTGGTCAATCCTACGAAACGCCTGGTTGTACGTGACGAGGACGGGAACAAGCGCAAGAACGGCCGCCGTGTCGCCCTGACCCGGCCGGAGGAATTGACGCAATGGTTCGATCAGAAAGCACTGCAATGCGGCTTCCGTCGCGTCGAATCCGTACCACTGGATTCGAGTCCGGTCAGCGATGCTCACTTCCGGAAAAAGGAAATGCGAGGAAAGCACGGAGGCACCCGGTTCCGTGGCATCCTGGAGGTCAAGGACCCCGTCAAGTTTCGCGATACATATGAAAAAGGTATTGGTACTGCCAGAAGTTTTGGTTTTGGTCTCTTGTTACTTTCACCTGTTCAATTACCCAGAGAGGAAGAAAAATGAAACATCTTGAACTGCATATCATTCAATCCGTTCCCGTCGCGTGCCTGAACCGTGACGACCTGAACTCGCCAAAGACGGCGGTGTTCGGCGGGGTTCAGCGCGCCCGCGTCTCCAGCCAGTCGTGGAAGCGCGCCATCCGGGAGATGGCCAAGGAGCTTGCGGGGGAATACTTCCAGGGAGAGAGAACCCGTCTTCTTTATGAACCGCTGCTTGAGGCCTTGTTGTCAGAAAATCTGCCCGAGAAGGAAGCCATCGAAGGAGCCAATGCTATCGTGGATGGTCTTGTCAAACTGGATGCAAAGAGCAAGGACAAGGTCAAGTCGAAGACGCTGTATTTTATGTCTCCGCTCGAGATTCGGACGATTTCTGCCGAGTATGCCAAGACGAAGGACTTCAAGAAGGCGCGCAAGGCCATAACGGCCGATGCACTCAAGGACGCTGCCGACATTTCGATTTTCGGGCGGATGGTGGCTAACGACCCGTCCCTGAACGTGGAGGCTGGCGCCATGTTCTCGCACGCCCTCTCGACCCATCGCGTGGACAACGAGATCGATTTCTTCTCGGCGGTGGACGATCTGCAGCCGAAGGAAGAGACCGGCGCCGGCATGACCAGCACGCTGGAGTTCAACTCGGCGACCTACTACCGCTTTGCGGCGCTGAATCTCGATATGATCGCCGATCCGGATCACCTCGGGTGCCTCACCATCGATGAGCGTACGAAGGTCGTATCCACGTTCGTCGAAGCGACCATCAAGGCCATCCCGGGCGCGCGCAAGGCGACCATGAACGGGTACACGCTGCCCGTGTACGTGCTCGGAGTCATCCGGGAGACCGGACACCCGGTCCAGTTGATCAACGCCTTCGAGAAACCGGTCAGAAGCGCCGAAGGCTATGCGGGAAAATCCGTCGAGCTTCTCAAGACGGAATACAGCAAGCTCAAGGAAACGTGGGGCCTTGAGTCGGTTTTCGAGAAGGCGATCCCGGAATCAACGATGAAAGCCTTTCTGGAAGGGATCAAGAAGCATGTCGTCTGAACAGGGCTATCTGGTCCTGCGCTTGTCGGGGCCCCTGCAGTCCTGGGGCTTCGACAGCGAGCACAACCAGCGAAAAACGGCGCTCTTCCCCACGAAGAGCGCCATCGCCGGCATGTGCTGTGCGGCGCTGGGGTTTTCCCGGGGTTCAGCCGAAGAAAGTGGCTTTCTGGAACAATTCAGGAACGTGAGGATGACGGCCGTCGATCTGGCCGGAAATAGAACAGGGCGGCTGCAGGATTTTCACACCGTGCAGGCGACCATGACCGCAGACGGCAAGACCAAGGACTGTCACATCACGCACCGCGCCTATCTGACTGACGCGGAGTTCGCCGTCATCCTGGAAGGGGAGAATCCCCTCATGGAAAGGATCGGAGCCGCGCTGGCCGACCCGGTGTGGGGTCTCTGGCTCGGGCGGAAGTCGTGCATCCCGAGCGCCCCCGTGTTCTGTGGTCTGAAGAACTCCCGGGAAGAAGCCTTGTCGATGGCCATCGGTGAAGATGATCTGGCCTCGTACGCCTACCAGGAGGACGCCACTTCTTTCGCGGAGGGTGTCGATTCCCTGCAGGACAATGCGATCAGTTTCGATTCGGAGAAGCGGCTGTTCAGCGGCAGGAGAATCCGGACGCATCACGGGAAGAACTGACGCAGGAGGGGGTCTTTGAAAACCGAATACAGGGTTATGTGAATGAAGGAGAAGCCATGCCGACCGACCTGCACATTCTTCCGAAGTTCCGGGACGGACTTTCCTATTTCTATGTGGAACACGCCAAGCTGGAAAAGGAGAACAACTCCATCTGCTATCTCAAGGAGAACGAGGTCGTCAACCTGCCTGTGGCCTCCCTCGGCGTCCTGCTGCTCGGTCCGGGAACCAGCATCACCCATGATGCGGTCAAGGTGTGTGCCGAACATGGCTGCTCGATCCAGTGGACGGGCCAGGACGGCGTGAAGTTCTATGCCCAGGGTTTGGGCGAGACCCGAAGATCGGCCCGGCTGTTGAGACAGGCCCTGTGCTGGGCCGTGCCGGAGACGAGGCTGCAGGTGGTGCGACGGATGTATGAGATTCGCTTTCCTGAGACACTCTCGCCGGATCTGACGCTGCAACAGATCCGGGGCATGGAAGGGGCCAGGGTTCGCGACACATACGCGAGATGGGCCAAGCTCTGCAATGTCAACTGGAGCGGCCGTCAGTATGAGCGGGGAAGCTGGTCTTCGAACGACCCGGTCAATCGTGCGCTGTCGGCGGCAAACTCCTGCCTGTATGGCGTATGCCATGCGGCCATCGTCTCCGGCGGCTACAGTCCGGCCATCGGCTTCGTGCACACCGGAAAGATGTTGTCCTTCGTGTATGACATCGCCGACCTGTACAAGGTGGAGACGACCATCCCCGTGGCATTTCAGGTGGCTGGTGACAACAGCCCCGATCTCGAAAGGGAAGTGCGGACGCGATGCAGGCAGAAGTTTCTGGAATTCAGGTTGCTGCAGAAGGTCTTGCCCGATATCGACGTGCTGCTGAAGGTTCCCGAACATGAAGAGGTCTCGAGTTTTGACGAAGAGGCTGCGCTGCCGGCCTGGATCTGGGACGGACAGAGCCGGATCGAAGGAGGTGTCAATTATGGTTGTGATGATCTTTGAAAAGACCACACCTTCGATCCGGGGCAAGTTGTCCATGTGGTTCCTGGAAATCAAGACCGGTGTCTTCGTCGGTCACGTCAGCGCCACCGTCCGGGACAAACTCTGGGAATGGGCCTCATCCCAGAAAAAACTGGGTGGGTGCATCCAGGTATTTCCAGCGGTCAATGAGCAGCATTTTTCCATCCGGCAGACCGGAGAGTCCAGCCGGAAGATCTTCTGGGAAGAAGGCTTGTTCTTGGTGGCCAAAATAAAAGATTAAAGAAAATGCGGGATACTTCGCCTTGCTTTTAGCGGAGAATCCCTTGAAGATGCCAGAGTGTTCCCCACCCGCGTGGGGATGAACCG
>Ga0180007_10003550_pt1 | contig 17246 bp, 16 predicted proteins | sample MM_PC_MetaG_FD_121122 | JGI IMG/M metagenome (GOLD analysis project Ga0180007, IMG submission 121122) | Groundwater microbial communities from the Aspo Hard Rock Laboratory (HRL) deep subsurface site, Sweden - MM_PC_MetaG | ecosystem: Environmental > Aquatic > Deep subsurface > Groundwater... | reverse complement strand
GTGGACCTGTGCGAGATCGACGGCCAGGTGGTGGAAGCGGCCAAGCGCTTTTTCCCCGGCCTGGCCGTGGGCTTCAGCGACCCGCGCCTTAAGCTGAGCATCGGCGACGGGGTGGCCTATTTGAATGAGACCCAGGAGCGTTACGATGCCATCCTCATCGACAGCTCCGATCCCGACGGCCCGGCCAAGGGGCTGTTCGGCGAGGCGTTCTACCAGAGCGTGAAAAAGGCCCTGGCCCCCGGCGGGGTGGCCGCCGCCCTGGCCGAGTCCTACTTCCTCTACCCGGAACTGATCCGCGACACCTTCGCGTTGCTGGAAGGCATCTTCCCCCATGCCTGCTACTACACTGCCCAGGTGCCCACCTACAACAGCGGCCTCATGGGCTTCGCCCTGATGACCACCTTGGCCTATCCCCTGAGCCCGCCGGACGCCATGCGGGTGGGCGAGCTCATGCCGCTCAAGTACTACACCGAAGCGGTGCACCGGGCGGCCTTCGCCCTGCCCCGCCCGGCCCTGAACCTGCTGCCCCCGCGCATCGCCGCGCTCCAGGAGAACATCTTCGCCTCGGGCCGGGGCGGATTGGCCGGTCTGGCCGACTTCTAGGCCGCATCAACCAGACGCCAAAAGGCCGTGGGTCAATCGCCCACGGCCTTTGCTATTTCCTGCAATCGCGTAGGTTGGGTAGAGCAAAGCGAAACCCAACAATTCCTTCTACTGACCGTGCCGTTAACGGCCTAGGGCGGGGATAAACCCCGCCCCTACACTAAGAGCTTTCTTTTTGATGTAGGGGCGGGGTTTATCCCCGCCCTCCCCCCCGGCACAGCCAGGGAGTGGCAGGCAAGGCGTTCGGCAAGCGAAAGCCGGAGGCGTAGCAATAGCTACGCCGAGGCCTAAGCGATGCCGGCAACAAAGCCCACGGTCAGCTGGCGCAGCCGCCGCCCGGCCGCACTATTTCTTAGCCGCCAACAACCTATCTAATTTAGACTTCAACCCCATCATGGCCATCTTCCCCCCACTCAGGGTCCCCCGAGCCTTGGCCATGTCCACGTACATATCCTTGACGCTGCCCGGCACCGGCCTCTGCTCGGACTCGGGCTTGCGCTCCAGGGTCAGGGCGCCCGAGGGGCAGGTGCTCACGCACAGGCCGCAGCCTATGCAGCGTCCCAGGTCCAGCACCACCTTGTCCTCGTTGTCCAGGCTGAGCGCCTCCATCTGGCAGCGGTTCAGACACTCCCCGCAGCCGATGCACTCCTCGCGGTCGGCCGCGGCCACAAAGGGGCTGGCCGCCAGGTCGGCCGGGCGGGGCTGACGCTTGAGGGTCTTGAGCACCTGGCAACAGCAGCCGCAGCAGCAGCACAGGTTGATGGGCTTCTGGGCGTTGGAGGGCTGCAATACCAGGCCCGCCTCGTCGGCCTTCTGCAAAATGCCCAGGGCCTCCTCCTGGTCTATCTCCCGGCCCACTCCGCGCCTGAGGTAATAGTAGGCCCCGGCCCCGAACACCAGGCAGGTCTCCTCAGGCTTGTCGCAGCCCTTGCCCACCAGGGTGTGCTCCCGGCGGCAGATGCACGGAGCCACCAAAATTTTATTTTGCTGACGGATCAGCTTCTCCGCTTCCTCGTAGGCCATGATGTGCTGCTTGGCCTCGATGCTCTTGCCAATCGGTATGGTGCGTAGCTGAGGGGCCTTCTGCCATATCCCGGCCTCGAACAGGGTGGGAATGTAGGCGTTCATCAGCTCCACCAGCTCGGCGTCCAGGTTGTTCACCTGGTATTCCCATATGCCGATGACGTACTGGGAGGCCATGTACAGGGCCTCGCGGCCGGGAGGGTAGATGCCCAGGATCAGGCCCTGGTCCACCATCTTCTCCAGGCGCGCTTTGGCCTCGTCTACGCTCAGGCCCGCCCGCCGGGCGATGACCCGGTCCTCCTCGGGGATCAGGGTGCAGTGCAGGGCCAGCTCGGCCTGCTCGGGGGTGAAGAGCTTTTTCAGGATCTTCAGCTCCACCCCATCTTCGGTGGGCGGATAGCCGCCGGGCAGGCTGTCCATGTGGCGGGCCAGCTTTTGAAAAACGTCGGGGGCCATGGAATCCTCCGGGCAAGATCGTGCGGTAGGCCCACTCTAGCATGAGGCCGGTTCATTTCCTAGGCAGCTTGTGGAGTTAGACAGGAGGACGTCCCGATAGGCGATATCTGGCAATAGCGTAGGTTGGGTTGAGGGCGCAGCCCGAAGCCCAACAAATCCCTTTTGGCGAGGGCGGGACCCGTCCGGATACCCCGACAAAAAGCAAACCTTGTCGTTGCGAGGAGCAAAGCGACGAAGCAATCTCTGCAGGCAGAAAACGCCACCCATGCCAACGTCAACGCCCGACCAGAACCAACTCGCCCCGCCCTCTACTTCCAACCATAGCCGTCATGGCGAGGAGCGGCGAAGGCAAAGGTTGGGCGAACAAGGGCCGCCCTCCCGTCGCGACGTGGCCATCTTCCGTTTCTCTTGTCTCCAGTTGGAAAACCAGGTAAAAATTAAGCACTTTCTTAACAAAGTAAAATCCCAAACGAGGGATATTGAAAGATGGAAAACAAAGACGTATTTAATGGGCTTGTTGAAAACGCATGTGACTTTACAGAACGTTCTGTAAGACAGTTCCATAATTCCCCCAAGAATTCTCTAATTAATTTCTACACTGGATTAGAGCTTTTCTTAAAAGCTAGGCTCATTGCTGAGCATTGGTCTTTGATTTTCAATCGCATAGAAAACGTAGACAAACAAAAATTTGAAGAAGGTGATTTTGTTTCTGCCAACTATGACAGTTTAATTACAAGACTAGACAAAGTTGTCGGCGAAAAAGTGCCAAGCGAAGCTAATATTCAATTTAACAAATTAAGAAAGCACAGGAACAAACTTGTCCACTTCCACCATGATGCCTTCACTAATGGCGACCCACAACAAATTAGCTTAATATTGCACGATCATGGACAAGCGTGGTGGTACTTATATCGTTTATTAACAGAAGACTGGCGCAAAATCTTTAACGACTGGCAAGATAAAATTAATTTCCTTAATTGGCTAATGCACAGCGATCCGAATTTTATAACCGCCAAATGGCACCTTGTTGAACCGTTAGTGCGAGAAAGAGAACAGAGCGGCATCGGATTCGTCAAATGCGGCCAGTGCGGCCATCTAGCCGCCGAAATATCTATTGAGACGCTGTTGACTCCCGAGAAAGTCGTTTTATCTAATTGTCTTGTTTGCTATCATCGCGAGATACAACTAAATTGCCCAAGCGATGATTGCAGCGGCAAAATATGGTTTTGTGAAGGTGAAGGCACTTGTCATGAATGTGGGATAGCAATTGATTTAAATTATGTTGTGGACAAACTGGCTCCATCTTATAGCAAGGACGATGGTGAAATCTATTTAGCATGGTGTGGCATTTGCGACCCTGCCGTACAGACCGTCATTCCATTCGAATCGTTTTGGTTATGCTTGTCTTGCCTAGAGAGATTCAACTATGAAGACGTTGATACATGTGAATGGTGTGGTGAAAAAAATGTCGGAATTGATTTAACCGCCTCATACATAACTGGTTGCATTGGCTGTGATGGTCAAGACCCAGACAAGCTGTAAAAAATTAAAAAGCGGACCTTGCTGAAAAAATAAATATACAATCTCTGCCGCCTACCCTACCTCTCCAACTCACTCTTCAGCGACCTCAACATCATCCGCTCATACATCGCCGGGCTGATCTTATTTATTAGGTAAGTCAACTTCCCAATCGTGGACAACACCACCAGCCGCTTCTCCTTGGCCACCGCCCGGTGCAAGGCCTCGGCCACCTCCTGGGCGCTGGCGATGCGCCCCACCGTGGACTGGCGATGCTTGGTCAGGCTGCCGTCGCCGCCCAGGGCCGCGTGGGCAATGCCGGTGTTGGTGAAGCCTGGGCACACGATGGTCACCGTCACCCCGGTGCCCGCCAGCTCGGTGCGCAGGGTCTCGAACAGCCCGTGCAGGGCGTGCTTGGCCGCCGAATAGCCGCTGCGGCCATAGAGCGGAGCCACCCCGGCCACCGAGGAGATCACCGCGATCTGTCCGCGCCGGGCCAAGAGGCTGGGCAGGGCCGCCTGGGTGCAGTGCAGGCTGCCCAAATAGTTCACGGCCATCACCTTGGCGAAAACCGCCGCGCTGGTGTCCTTGAAAGCGCTGCGGTGGGTGATGCCCGCGTTGTTGATCAAGAGGTCGATGCCGCCCAGGCGCTCGCACACCTGGCCCATGACCTCGCCGCAGGCATCCGGGTCGGTCACGTCGCAGGCCAGGCCCAGGGTCTGGGCTCCGGCGCCGCTCATCTCCACGGCCATGCGCCGGGCCGCCTCGCCGTCCAGGTCCAAGAGAGCCACCTTGGCCCCTAGGCCCACGAATTGGCGGGCGAAGGCCGCGCCCAGCCCCCCGGCCCCGCCGGTGATCACCACCGTCTTGCCCTGGTAGTTACGTTTGGCCATGTCCGTCCCGCCAGGCCAGGTAATACTCGAACGCCTCCCGGCTGGTCTTGGCCGGGATGTAGCCCATCACCTCTTTCAGGCGCTTGTTGTCCAGCACCGGGCGGTACTGCAAAAAGCCCACCTGCTCCGGCCCGTACTGGGTCAGGCCCAGGCGCTTGAGCAGCCACAGCGCGCCCCGCAGCAGACCGGCGGGCAGGGGCAAGTAGGGCTTTTTCAGGATGCGGGCCATCTCGCGCATGCTTACGGCCCCGTCCCCGGCCAGGTTGTAGATGCCGGTCGCCGTGCTGAAGATGCCACGCCGGATCACCTCCACCACGTCCTGGTCCCAGATGATCACAAAGGGGCTCTCGCTGCCCGCCACCCCCAAGAGAAACGGCTTGTCGAACAGGGCGGTGATCTGGTTGGCCGTGCCCGCCCCCAGGATGGTGCCCGAGCGCAGGATTAGCTGCTCCAACTCGGGGTAGTCGTGCCGCCAGCGGGCCAGCATCTCCTCCACCTGGCGCTTGTGGTCCGAGTAGGCGAACTCCTCGTTGCCCCTGAGGGCGTCGTCCTCGCTGAGCCAGGCCGGGTTGTCGGCGTGGTAGCCATAAGCCGCCCCGCTGCTTGAATAGATCAGCTTCTGGGTCTCCGCCTTCACGCAGCCCTCCAGCACGAGCTGGGTGCCCATCACGTCCACCTCGTACTCCAGGCGGCGGTCGCTCTTTTTGCCGGGGGTCACCAGGGCGGCCAGGTGCACCACCACCTGGGGCTTCTCGGCTTCGATCCACCGTGGCAGGGCGCGGTCGCGCACGTCGGCGGTGAGGTAGCTCACCCCGGGCAGGCGTTTTTCCTCGGGCTCGGGCCGCAGGTCCATGGCCACTATGCGCTCCAGGCTGCCCGGGTTGGCGGCCAGATCGGCCACCACCTGGCGTCCCAGATAGCCGCTCGCGCCGGTGACCAACACCGAGGTGGGCCGGGACGGTTCAAAGCTCATGCCGCCGCCTCCTTAATGGGCCGCCGCGACCATAACGAGGCCACGATCAGCCCGGAGATGATGTGCCACACCCCCCACCAAGCGGTGATGATGGCCATGCCCCCCAGACCGCCGAAGAAGTCGAACACCAATATCAGGCCCAGGGCCGAGTTCTGGATGCCCACCTCGATGGCCACCGCCCGCACGTCCTTGGGCGGCAGCTTGGCCAGGCGGGCGCTGGAATAGCCCAGGCTGAGCGCCATGGCGTTGTGCACCGCCACCACCAGGGCCACCAGGCCCACGTACTTGATGAAGTTTTGCCAGTTGGCCGCCAGGGCCCCGCCCACCACGGCCAGGAACACGCACACCGCGAAGATCTTGAAGGGCTTGCGCACCTTGTCCACCAGGCGGGGGAACCAGCGCCCCACCACCATGCCCAGGACCATGGGTATGCCCAGGATCATCACTATGGTGAAGAACACGTCCATGGGGCTCAGGCTCACCGCCCTGAGGATGGGCGCGGTGGCCGGGATCAGGCTGCACCACACCGCCAGGTTCAGCGGGGTCATCACAACCGCCGCGGCGGTGGACACGGCGGTCATGGACACGCTCACCGCCGCGTTGCCCCCGGCCAGGTAGGTCATCATGTTGCTCAGGTTGCCGCCGGGACACGACGCAACCAGGATCATGCCCAAGGCGATGGACGGCGAGATGGGAAGCACCAGGGTAAGCAAAAAGGTGAATGCGGGCAGCAGGATGAACTGGGCCCCCAGACCGATGGCCGGCGCCTTGGGAGACTTTATGATGCGTGTGAAGTCGCTGGGTTTCAGGTCCAGGGCGATGCCGAACATCATCAGGCCGATGACCGCGTTGAGGGCCAGAAGCCCCGACGGGTTGAAGTTCAGCCTTACCGCGTCAACCGCCGCCGCGTCCATATCACCTCCCCTTGGGTTCCTGGTGCATGGCCTTGAAATGGATCAGGCCGGGCGCCCACATGTGCTTCACCGGGTCCACCTCCACGTGAATCACCGCCGGCAGGGGCTGCTCCAGGGCCGCTTTGAGCGCCTCTTCCAGGCTCGCGGGGCTGTTGGCCTTGGCTCCGTAGGCCCCCAGGGAAAAGGCCAGCTCCTCCCAGGCGATGGGCCCCAGCTCGGTGCCGAAGGTCTTTTCCGGGTCCAGGGACTTCTTGAGCATGGTCTGCACCGGGTGCAGGGCGAAGCTCTGGTTTATCTTCACCATGCCCCACTGCTTGTCCGCGCACACGATGAAAATCACCTTGAGCCCGTGGCGCACCGCCGTCTCCAGCTCCTGGGGATGGAAGCCCATGGCCCCGTCGCCGGTGATGCACACCACCTGGGCGCCGGGCCGGGCCACCGCCGCGCCCAGGGCCTGGCCGGTGCCCGCGCCCAAGTGGCCCATGTGGTGGGTGCCCAGCTGGCAGCCGGGGGTGGAGAGCTTCACGTAGAAGTTGCCCCACACCGCGGTGTTGCCGCCGTCGAACACGTACACCGCGTCCGGGTCCAGCAGCTTGCTGCACACCGCGCCCACCTGGGCGGTCATCAGGGGCGAGCCGGTGTCATTTAGCTTCTCGTCCAGCTTGGCCCGGTCCTTGGTTTTCTCCTGGGCCAGCTTTTCCAGCTTGGCCTTACGCTCGGCCAGGGGCATGGCCCGATCTTTTAGCTCGGCGATCAGGGCCTTCATGAACTCTTTAACGTCAGCCAACACCAAAAGGTCGGCCGGGCGGATGCGCCCCAGCACCTCCGGGTCAATGTCCACCTGGATCATGCGCTGCTTGTCCCAAGGGGCCCAATAGGGCGGCTTGCCCCACCAGTCAGTCTCGCCCAGCTCCGAGCCCAGCACCAACGCCACATCGGCTTCGCCCCGCAGGGCGTTGACCGCCTTGATGTGCACCATGGGCCAGGCCAGGGGCGAGTCCTCGCTGAGCACCCCCCGTGCGCCCCAGGAAGTGGTCACCGGGGCTTGCAGCAGCTCGGCCAACTGAGCCAGTTCCTCATAGGCCTGGGCGTGGATGATGCCGCTGCCCGCGTGGATCATGGGCAGCTGGGCCGTGAGCAGCATGTGCGCCGCCTGCTTCACCTGATCCGGGTCCGGGATCAGGGGCTCGGTGCGCCGGTAGCGCTCCGGCCCCGGCAGGCCCATGGGCTTGCACTCGCCGTTGATTACGTTCTCCGGCACATCCAGGTGCACCACGCCGGGGCGGCCGTCCCAGGCGGCGCGCAGGGCGGCGCGCAGCAGCTCGGGGATGCGCCCGGCGTCCGAGGCGCAGGCCGAGTACTTGGACATGGCCCCAATCACCCCCACCTGGTCGAAGCACTGATAGGCCCCGCCCCGGTCGGGATAGGTGATGGTCCCGCGCCTGCTGCTGGTGATGAGCAAGACCCGGTTACCCTCCACCTGCTCCACCGCCACCCCGGCGAGCATGTTGGCCACCCCCGGCCCGTTGGAGGCGATGCACACCCCCAGCTTGCCGGTGAGCCGGGCGTAGGCCCCGGCCATCTGGGCGGCCACCGACTCGTGGCGCGGGGTGATAAGTTCCATGCCCCCTTCCACGCAGCTCTTGATCAGCTGCAAATAGGTGCCGTCCACGATGCCAAAGATTTTCTGCACTCCCTCGGCCGCCAGCATCTGGGCGATGATCGCCCCCCCGGTGGTGTCCGCCATTATTCCCTCCCTTTAGCCCGCACATTCCATGAGGGTTGTGGGGCATTAAACAACAAAACCGTATTCATGGGGCCGGTATGAAAAAACACCCGCGTTGTCAAGGTACGGTTTGTACCCTGGCCCGGCGCAGCCAGCCGCCGGCAGACAAGGCGTCTGGCAAGCGAGGGCCGCTGGCGTAGCCGAAGCTACGTCGAGGCCCGAGCGAAGACAGCAACACCGTATGCCTGTGGCTGGCGAAGCTGGACCCACCACCCTCATGAAATATGCGGGCCGGGCGGGGCCAATACCCGCCCGATGAGTTCCACGGTGCGCTTTATTTCCTGTTCCACCACCTTCTTGGTCAGGCGGCCGGTTATCTCCAGATATTCGCGCATGCGTATCTGGAAGTGCCGCGAGACCAGGGAGGCCAGGAACACGATGTATAGGCTGTTGATCCAAAAAGCGGACTGGTTTACCAGCAAGTCGGGCCGCACCAGGCCGCGCTTTATATCCCTGGCCAGGACGGCCTTGAGATGATCGGCGGTGTACTTCTCCACCTCCAGGGACAGTTTCTCGGCAAAGGGCTCCAGCCCGGCCGAGGACACGTTGAGGTAGAGGATGAGATATTCTGGATGCTTGCGGGCGAAGGCCGCGCCCTGGGTGAAGACGTGCTCCAGTTGGCGGTACACGTCCCACTCCGGGTCCAGGCCGCCGTACACCGCCTGGCGCGAGCGGTTCAGGCCGTCGCGGCAGACGTAGAGGTAGAGCTCTTCCTTGGACTCGAAGTAGTTGTACAGCGAGCCCTTGGCCACCCCGGCCCGCCCGGCCAGCTCGGCCATGTCCGCCTGGTTGAAGCCCCGCTGGGCGAACAGCTTGGCCGCCTCGCTCAGAAGCTTCTCCCGCTTGGCGGGTTTGATTTTGTCCAGGGTGTCCTTGGGCACGTCCGCCTCCCTCTAAATGACTGACCGCCCAGTCACCACCCTAATCAAACCTATCATTACATGTCAAGTGGGTATTTGGGAGATTACCCGGATAGGCGTGGGAGGCCTTTGCACGCCGGGCGCGGGTTGGTGCGGGGAAAATCTCTCGGGCGGGGATAAACCCCACCCTTATATTAAGAGCCTTTTCCCGGCCGTAGGGGCGGGGTTTATCCCCGCCCTGATATCGCCCGGCACCATCCCGGGCGCCATAATCAATTCACAACTCTTGTCGTCGCGAGGAGCGAAGCAACGAAGCGATCTCTGTAATAAAGAAGAAGCGCCGCCTAAGCACCCAACCCGGAGCAGGGCAAACCCGCCCCGCCACCTGCTTTCAGCCATAGCCGTCATGGCGAGGAGCGGCGGAGGCAAAGGGCAGGGAAGGCAAAGGATGCCCTCCCGCCGCGACGTGGCCATCTTCCGTTTCCCTCGTCATGCCTGCGCCGACCAGACACGGCCAAACCGTCCTCCACGCGGCGCGCCCCTCCCGCCTGGGGGAAGTCGAAGATCGCCACGTCGCATCTTTTCCAAGATTCTCCTCGCGATGACGACTATTACTGGATTGGAGTATTGCTTCGCCGCTAGGTGGCTCGCAACGACAAAGTCTCTTGGGCGGGGATAAACCCCGCCCCTACACCCGGAGAAGTGCCTTTAGTGTAGGGGCGGGGTTTATCCCCGCCCTCCCCCGTTGCATGCACCCCTGGTGTGTCAGAGCTTGCTTTGTCGCTACGCTCCTCGCAACGACAAAGGACTTCTTAGCGGCACAGCCAGGGGCGTTGGGCGAGGCGTCCGGCGAGCGCAAGCCGCAAGCGTGGCAAAGTCACGCTGAGGCTTAAGCGACGCCGGCAACGCAGCTATCGGTTGCCTGGCGCAGCCGCCTACTCACACCACCGCACGACCGGAGCACGCCTCCCGGTAATGCGCACATATTCTTCCTTGGGCCACCCCAGGGCAATCACCGCGTGAATTCTTTCCTCAGGCCTCACCCCAAAGGGGCGGCCCACCTCGGGCTTCTGGGCCAAGACCTCCACGGCGAAGCCGATGAGGCAGGTGCCCAGGCCCATGGCATGGGCGGCCAGGAGCATGTGCCCGGCGGCCAACAGGGCGTCCTCTTTGGGAGTGGAGGCTCCAGGCAGCGAGCCGATCATGATGGCCGCGGCCGCGCCGTGGAACAGGCGGTCGATGCCCTTCTCCTCCCACTCGGCCAGGCCCCGGCTCACCGAGTCGTGGTACTCGCGGTAATACTGGTCCAGCTGGGGCTTGCCTATGAGGCGCATGAGGCCCCGCAGCCAGGCCTTCTCGGACATGCGGTTGAAAGCGGCCATGACCTGGCCCACCCCCTGGGACAGCGCCAAGACCTTGTCCCGGTCGGGCAAGACGGTGAAGGTCCAGCGCTGGCTGTTGGTGCCCGAGGGCGCGCTGAGCCCGACCTTGACCAAGTCAGACAGCATGTCCCGGGGCACCGCCTCCTTGCGATAGTTGCGGCAGGAGCGCCGCGAGGCCATGAGCCGGGCCAGGCCGGGCAGGTCGTAGTTGCCGTGGGCCAGCCAGGTTTCGTCCAGCTCGAAGGTGGCGAAGCTGGCCTGCTCCGGGTCCAGGCTGGTGACCCGCACCGCTCCCTCGGGGCACACCGCCTGGCAGTGGCCGCAGTTCAGCGAGCTGTCGCCGGTCACCACCGCCTTGCCGTTTACCAGGCTCAGGGTCTGGGAGGGGCATACCCTGATGCAGCGGCCACAGCCGTTGCAGCGTTCAGGGTCGATTACCGTGGTCACCGCTTGGGGCATTATCGGCTCCATGCTGGGTGTGGGGGACTGGTGCGCTGTCTTTTAAAGCTCGAACAGATCGTCCATGCGCCGCCGCAAGAGGTTGGCCCGGTCGCGGAGTTCCTGGGGGTCGTCGGTCTTTTCCAGTTGCCGGGCCTCGCTGCGCAGTTCTTCCAGGCGCTCGCGCAGGCCGCTGACCCCCTGGTTTAGAGCCTCTGCCTCCTGCTGGAGCTGGTCGCCACGCCTTAGGCTCACCTTCTGGTTCAGGCGGCCCTGGGCCATGTCCCGGAAGGCCACCTCCATGCGGTAGAGCGGACCGCCCATGCGGTGGGAAACGAACAAGGCCACCCAATAGACGATCAACAAGAGGGATAGCACCACCACGATGTTGAAGCCAATGAGGATGGGCAACACGTCGGGCACCAAGGAGCGCCCATGCACCAAGAGCAGGATGACCATGGAGAAGACGGAGGCGAGCCCGGCGGCCAGCACCGCCCCGCCCAGGCCCCAGACAAAGCTGGGCTGGAAGCCGGGGTAGAAATACATGCGCCGGCGGCGAGTTTCGCTTTCTGTTGCCATCTTTGCTCTCTCCCCCATGGACAGGTGGCGGACGCATACCGCTTTGGCGGTTGCGGCCCGCTAAGTATAAAACAAATTTGACCGGCCGCCCAAGTACCTTATAAATATAGAATCATCAGGATTTCCCCCGGCCCGCGCCACGGGCGGCCGGGAATCAATCCCTAGGGAGCCGCCATGAAACACCTGATAGCAGTTTGTATTATCACTTTTCTCTGCGCCGCGCCCGCCTCGGCCGCCCCGCCGGACACCGCCCAGCTCAACGCCCAGGGCCTGGCGATCATCCAGCATTTTTTCGCGGCGCTCAAGGGCGAGCTGAAGGCGAGCCTGAAAAGGGGCGGCCCGCCCGCGGCCATAGTGGTGTGCCGGATACAGGCCCCGGCCATCGCCAGGCGGGTGGGGGAGAAAAACGGCTGGCAGGTGGGGCGCACCAGCGGGCGCCTGCGCAACCCGGCCAACGCCCCGGACCCCTGGGAGGCCAAGGTGCTGGCCGACTTCGCGGCCCGGGCCCAGGCCGGGGCGGCTCCCGGCAAGCTGGTGTATTCCGAGGTGGTCACCGACGCCCAGGGCAAGCGGGTCTTCCGCCTGATGAAGGGCATTCCCATGGGCGGCGGGTGCCTGGTGTGCCACGGCCCCTCGCCGTCGGCGGCAGCGCGCGAACAGCTGGAGCTGCTCTATCCCCAGGACAAGGCCACCGGCTACCGCCCCGGCCAGCTACGGGGGGCCTTCACCCTGCAAAAAGTTTTGGACTGAAGCGTCCGCCCGCCTAAAAGATCAGGCTCAGTTGGCTGGTGACCAAGTCCTGGGCGGCCCCGTCGCTGTACTCGCCGTGCAGATACTCCAGGGCCAGGGCCAGATGGGACCAGGGCGACCAGGACAGGCACAGCCCACCCTGGCGCTCCGGGGCCTCGGAATACAAGTCTCCGCCGCCTTCCCAGCGGCCGGTCAGGCGCCAATCCTCGGCCAGGGCCCAGGAAAGTTCCAGGTTGAAGGCCCAGGGCTGGGGCGAGGAGCCGGGCGGCGCGAAATCCAGCTCACCGGCGGAAAAGGGGTCGGAGCGGAAATACTCCGCCAACAGGGTGAGCGGGCCGTACTCGGCCGCGAGGCTGAAGGAAAAGCCCGCCACCAGCGATTGCAGGCGCTGCCCAGGCACCTGCTCCTCCAAGAACCCGCTGGCCGCGATGTTGTTGGTGTAGGAGCCGCCCAGGGCCAGCTTGAGCCCGCCCAAGGGCTCCGGAGGCGGGGTCAGTTGCAGGCGCAACAGATAGGTCGCGAAAAAGTCCCCGCCCTCCCCGGGGCGGCGCACCGCGGGGTTGTAGCCCGCCAGATTGAACTGCAGCCACTCCCCGTCCCAGCCCGCCACCCCGGCCACGGCTTGGGTCTCGAATATCTCCTTGGTGATGGGGTCGCTGACCATGTAGCTCTCGAAGATGCCCACCGCCGGATAGACCCGCCCCCCCATGAGGTAGCCGGGAAAAGCCGCCGTCCGGCCCAGCAGCACGAAGGCCTCGTCCAGGTTGATGCCGCTGTCGCCGTCCTCGTGCAATAGGTGGCCGTACAGGCGGACGAAAGAGACCGGCCGCAGCTCCCCGAAGATCTCGGCCGTGGCCAGACAGGCGCGGTCGCTGTAGGCGGTCTTGCCCTGGGCGTCCTTGTCCTTTTGCCAGGAGGCCTCCAGTTGCACCTGGCCCCACACCTTCCAGGTGACGCCCTTGAGGCCCGCCGCCGCCTGGAGGGGAGTGGGCACCTCCTCCAGGGTGCGCGAGATCTTTAGCGAACCGCTCACCGGCGGCAGGTCCATCTCGCCCCATTCTTCCAGGTCGCCGGCCGCGGGCGAGGCCTCCGGTCCCTGGGCCAGGGCTCCGGCGCAGGCCAGCAGCACCAGGGCCAAGGCCAGGCCCCAGCGGGCTATCGGTTTCAACCACGAACACCCGGTTTGCAAATCGCCCATACCCCTCGCTTCGCGGGTTAAAGCCAAAGTATTTTTACGGCCTTAAAATATTTTCAAGCGAAGTAAATTTTTGTTGCCGCTCCGAGAACCCTGGAAGATAATAACCTAATCTCAACAAATTAAGGGAGACCAAACCATGGCCGGCGCCCCTGGAGAGGACCTATCCTCCAACCTGGAAGATTATCTGGAGACCATATACCACCTGGAAAAAGAGAGCCGGGTGGCCAGGGCCAAGGATATCGCCGAACGCCTCAAGGTGTCCCGGGCCTCGGTGACCGGGGCCCTCAAGACCCTGGGCGACAAGGGCCTGATCAACTACGAGCCCTACTCCTACGTCACCCTGACCAAGCAGGGCCAGAGCATCGCCAGCGAGATAGACCGGCGGCACCGCATTCTCAAGGGATTCTTCCAGGATTTCCTGCAACTCAGCCCGGAGCTGTCCGACGCCAACGCCTGCCGGGTGGAGCACGCCATGGATCAGGCGGCCATCAACCGCCTGGTAGATTTCTTGGCCTTTTTGGAGGAATGCCCCCGCACCGGGCCGGACTGGCTGGAGGCCTTCGACCACTACTGCCGGGACCAGAAGAGCCCGGAGCGCTGCCGCACCTGCCTGGAGAAGTGCCTGGAGCGCGCGGGCAAGTCCGGCTCCTAGCCCTTCTCCCCCCGCTCCGCCACGGGCGGCTCCAGACGCAGCGCCGCCCGCTCCAGTTCCCTCTGCACCTCCTGGTGCTTCTGGCTGATCAAATCCCGGTCCCAGGCCAGCTTCAGATTGTCCAGGCTGTCGGTCTTCACCGCCAGGGCCTGGCGGGCCAATACCTGGTGGTCCTGGGGCAGGCGCACCTGCCGGGCCAGGGAGGCCAGCACCTCCAGAAGCCGAACGGTGCACATCACGTTTTCCCTGGCCGCGCGCCGGATGGGTTCCAGGCAGCCCTCGGCCACCAGGGGAAAGCTCACCTCCGGGTACACCAGGCGCAACTCGCCGCTTTCATCCAGGCGGAAGGCGGGCCGCCGTCCCCGCCCGGCCATCAGGGCCAGGCCCGAGCCCAGCCAGTCGATGCAGGTGACCGCGGTGTAGGGATCGTTCACCCCCGGCGACAGGGCCCGGAGAGCCGTCTCGGCCAATAGCCGGGCCACGTACTCCACGTCCTGGGCCTCGGTGCGCTCCACCCCCATGGTGAAGCTGCGGTGCAGGCGCAGGGCCAAGGCGGGGGTTAAGCTCTCCGGCGGCCAGACCAGGCACAAGGGATTTCCCTTTATCACGAAGTCGCCGGGACGTCTTGTCACTTGAATAAGGAGGTTTTGGTCGCGGGCTAAATCGTAAAGGCGGCCATGGTCGATCATCTGCAAGTAGCCGCTCTGGTGGACCCACAACTCCTCGGCGCGCTGAGCGAAACCCTGGGGCAGTTCAGGAGTGGGCCAGGCAGCCGGTCCGTCCGAGGCCTCGGGGTAGAGGCGGCGCACCGAGTTTTCGAACTCGTGCCCCACCCGGGCCAGCAGGTTGTTGGCCTGAATGGAAGAGGCGATGTGGTGGATGAAGTAGATCAGCACCCCCAGACTGGCCAGGGCCAGGGCCAGGCCCATGTTGACCGAAAGGCTGGGCAGGGGGGTCGCTGCCCGAGCCATGAATGGTGCGCAGCACCACCAGGCAGTAGACAAAGGTGGCCACGAAGGTGCCCAGCACCAGTTGGTTGCCGGTGTCGTCCATGAAGTTGCGCACCAGGCGCGGCCCGAACTGGTTGGAGGTGAGGCTCAACACCACCATGGTCAGGGAGAACACCACCCCGGCCACGGTTATCATGGACCCGGCGATGGTGGAGAGCACCGCCCGGGCCCCGGCCGGGCTGCCCTCATAAATCCACCACAGCCGTCCCTCTGCCAAGGGATGCAGGGTTTCGTCCAGTCCGGCGGTGATGTAGGCCAGCACCAGGGCCGCTGCCACCATAAGCCCCGGCACGAACCACAGGCTGTAGCGCACCCGGTACCAAAGGCTGATTATGCGATTTTTCAAAACGCGGGCTCCTTCGGCGGGGCCGGATCAGGGTGTGTGGGGGCTGGGCCCCGATGCAAATGACCGTACTAAAAATTCTAGCCGCGCGCGAACCTCCGGGTCAAACCAAGCGGGCGGCCCGCGCTTTGCGCCTATTTTATGGCTCTGTGGCTTGATCGCCGTAATGCAATGCGCTACCATGGCCGCGACTATCGTTTAGCCTGCCCGTTTTAATCGATAATCTATTTTCAGACATAGGCTCACCAGGCTTCGGGTTGCCCGGCCGCGCGCGGCAAGAGGTCGGCTCGATAAAGCAAACGCGGCGCCAACCGCAGGACCTGTGACCGGGAATACGCGCGAAAAAGGAGCCCTCACCTGGCGCAAGACCACCCTGACCCTGGCCTTCACCGACGTGGCCGACGATCACGACATGGTCAACCCCTGGGCGGGCTGGCCGGGCTACACCTCCATCATGGAGCTGAACAACGACAAGGCCGGCCAATGCACCCTGCTTTTCCGCCTTGGGGCCGACCTTGCCCAATACGGGATCAAGGGTCTGGAAGCCATCCTCACCCACACCAGGGCCACGGTGCCCGACGGCAAGACCCTCGTCAGGCCCGACCAGTTGGAGACCGACGTGGACCTCAGGTATTATTTCCAGGGGACGCTCAGGCCACTTTGGCTCAGGTTGCGCGCTGCCTACGTGGACCAGGACATCACCATCGGGGGAGACACCTACAGCGATTTTCGTCTGATAGTGAATTACGATTTCTCGCTCTAGGAGGGACCGTGACAGTGTATTGCATGTAAAAAAGGCCCTATGCGGGGCCGGGGCTGCATGGAATAAAAAGGTTAAAAACATAGGGTTTATGTGTCCATCCAGAGAATCATTGTCATATAATGATTAATTAGGGCTCCGGAAAACATGAGTTCCTGCCCTGTCTTGTTGGAAACAGCCCGCTCCGGCGGGCATTTCCGGTCCGAAACGAGACATCCGGAGTCTGCCATTTAAATCCACAAGGAAAAACATGGCACCGGTGCGCGACATCAAAGAGCTTGAGTATAGCCGCAAAATATTGGTGGTTGACGACGATCGCGGCTTGTTGGAAATGATCGAAAGCTTCACCCAAGGCCACTTCGACCTGGTCACCGCCGACAACGCCGCCAAGGGTCTGGCCATGCTGGACCAGCAAGGCCCCTTCGCGGTGGTTATGTCGGATTTGCACATGCCGGGCATGGACGGCATCGCCTTCCTCAACCAGGTGCGGGAGCTGTCCCCGCGCACGGTGCGCATCATCGTCACCGCCTTCGCGGACATGGAGGCGGCCCTCAAGGCCATTAACGCCAGCCACATCTACCGCTTTCTCACCAAGCCGCTCAAGGCCCAGGACATCATCGACGCCATCGAGGACGCCCTCAAGCAGCACCGCCTGCTGGTGGCCGACGAAGCCAATCTGGTGCAGCGGGAAAAGAGGCTCCGCACCGCCCTGATGCAGCTTCCCCTACCGGCCATGATCCACGCCGAGGACGGCGAAGCGGTCATGATAAACCAGGCCTGGAGCCAGCTCACCGGCTACGGCAACCGGGAGATGCCCACGGTGGAGGCCTGGGCCCGCCTATGCTGCGGCGATAAATGGCAACAGATATCCCAAAAGCTGGCCGCCCTGCACCAGCTCCAGGGAAGCGCCGCCCAGGGAGAGCAGGAACTCACCAACAAGTGCGGCGAAAAGCTGATTTGGGATTTCAACTCAGCCCCCCTGGGCGCGCTCCAGGACGGACGCGGCCTGGTCATCACCATCGCCTCGGACGTCACCGAGCGCCGCCGCATGGCCGATTCCCTGGCCCTGTCCGGCCTGGTGTTCAAGACCACCACCAACGGGATTTTG
>Ga0180007_10003549_pt1 | contig 17252 bp, 12 predicted proteins | sample MM_PC_MetaG_FD_121122 | JGI IMG/M metagenome (GOLD analysis project Ga0180007, IMG submission 121122) | Groundwater microbial communities from the Aspo Hard Rock Laboratory (HRL) deep subsurface site, Sweden - MM_PC_MetaG | ecosystem: Environmental > Aquatic > Deep subsurface > Groundwater... | reverse complement strand
CTTCTCGTACAACTCTTAATTTAAAACTTTCTTCATACATTATAAATCCTGTCATAAGTTTACTTTTTGTGTAAACCTATTTTAGGACAAGACAGGGTGACACCCTGCAGGGTGTCACCCCTGGATTATCAAGGTGGAATGACTTCCTCGAAAAGGACGACATCCCAGAGACTGAAGAGAATGCATACCTAAAGTTTTTTTCTTTGGGATGGCGTCCCTCGAAAAAGGGAAGCCATCCCATCCCAAAAGGCCGGATTTTTTTTATTAAAGTTTTTATACTTTTACACCAAAAAAAGCATGGCCCACAATTTCGATCAAATAATCGACAGAAAGAATACCAATTCTATAAAACACGATATTACACAACAGGTTTTTGGAGCAACAGATATCCTGCCCATGTGGGTTGCCGATATGGATTTTGCCACTCCACCATTTATTGTTGATGCCCTCAAAAAAAGGCTGGATCATCAGGTACTTGGCTATAGCATCCGACCCGATTCTTTTAACCAATCCATCATTGATTGGATGGATAAAAAGCATGGCTGGAAGATTGAAAAAGAATGGATCAGATTCACGCCGGGAATAGTTCCTGCAATTAACCTGAGTGTCATTGCATTCAGTAATCCTGCGGACAAAATATTGATTCAACCACCCGTTTACCACCCTTTTTTCCCTGCAGTGACAGATCATGGCCGTGAACTTTTGTTTAACGAATTACAATTGAACAATGCGGGGAATTATGAAATTGATTTTGTCGACTTGGAAAATAAATTGAAAGATTCCACTTTATTTATTCTGTGCAATCCTCATAATCCGGTAGGTCGGGTTTGGACACTTGATGAATTAACCAGAATTGGTAATTTATGCGTCAAACATGATGTGATCATACTCTCGGATGAAATTCATTCTGATTTAATTTTACCGGATTACAAGCATATTCCAATCGCCTCCATATCGGAAAAAATTGCCCAGAAAACAATCACTTATTTAGCGCCAAGTAAAACATTTAATATTGCCGGTTTGGGCACTTCAATTGTGGTCTCAAAAAACAAAAATCTTCTTGGGTCCCTTCAAAAACAGATTGACATTTTACATTTGGGGATGGGAAATATTTTTGGTGGAGTTGCACTTGAAGCTGCATACACACATGGTGCAGAATGGGTTGATGAATTAAATAAATACATAGCTGAAAACATAAAATATGTGAATGATTTTCTTTTTGAAAATCTACCTCAAATTAAACTGATCAAACCTGAAGCAACTTATTTATTGTGGCTGGATTTCAAGGAGCTGGGCATGGATGAAACAGCATTAAACAAGTTCCTGATCGAAAAAGCAAAACTGGGATTTAATAAAGGATCGATGTTCGGTGCAGGAGGTGAAGGGTTTCAAAGAATGAACGTAGGATGTCCAAAGTCAATAGTGGTTAGGGCGATGGATCAATTGTATACTGCAATAAGTAAAATATAGAAGAGGAGTTAAGAGTTATGAGTTATCAATTTATCTTGCGTCTTGTATCTTGTGTCTTGAATCTTGATTCTAAAATATAAAAAATGAAAATAAAAGCCGCCGTAATTCAGGCAACACCTGTATTTTTCGACATCGATAAAACCATCGATAAAGTTGAAAAGCTTGTTGAAGAAAATTCAGTAAACGGAAGTCAACTTATACTCTTTCCCGAATCCTTTATTCCAGGTTATCCGCGTGGTTTTAGCTTTGGAGCCAATGTCGGGAAAAGAACCAATGAAGGTCGTGAATTGTATAAAACTTATCTTGAAAACAGCCTCGAGATTGGTAGCCCACAATTTATCCGATTAGAAAATATCAGCAAAAAATACAAGGTATACCTTGTAATAGGGGCAACAGAAAGGGAAGCCAATAATGGAAGCCTCTATTGTTCCATGTTTTATTTCTCCCCAAAAAATGGATTTTTAGGTCGTCATCAAAAAATAAAGCCAACCGGTGTTGAGCGCCTGGTTTGGGGCGAAGGGGATGGCAGTTCACTGGTTACATTTGATGCCAAAATTGGTAAATTAGGTGGCTTAATTTGTTGGGAAAATTATATGCCCGAAGCACGGATGAGCATGTACCAAAAAGGCATTGAAATTTATTTGGCCCCAACTGCCGATGCACGCCCATCATGGACCGACACCATGAAGCACATTGCCTTGGAAGGCAGATGTTTTGTTCTGGGCTGCAATCAATTTTTTACTAAGGCCGATTATCCAAAAAAATATCAAACATTAGTTGAAGAAGAGCCGGAAATGCTTTCAGCCGGAGGAAGCATCATCGTTGCGCCAAGCGGGGAAGTAATCACCGGGCCGCTTTTTGGAAAAGAAGGTGTTTTAACCGCCGAGTTGGATTTAGGTGAAATCAGTAAGTATAAAATGGACTTTGATGTAATAGGTCACTATTCCCGCAACGACATCTTTGACTTCAAAGTCGGCAAACAACCCGAAATGCATAAAGAGTCCTAAAATTTTCATAGGCAACTATAATACATTTATCCAACTATCAAATTCATTGATCGATAAAATAGAATTATGATCATTTTTGTATGCTTTTCATTACAAAATTTAAGGAATAAATGATCCATTCCATTGGTTTTCGTAGTAATTTTGCAAAGAATATAAAACTTAGACGATAGCATATTTGCAATTTTAAACCATGTTTGATTTAGCCTTCATTACAATTGTCCTGACCATCATTATCATTTTCGCGGCATCAATGCTCAAAGGGATCACAGGATTCGGGTTTGCGCTTATCGCGGTTCCTTTGCTCTCTCTTATCTTTCCGATGAGCATGCTGGTACCGGCCTTCGCAATGTTTAATGTGGTTACCAGCGCTTATATTTTATTCGGGCTCAAGGAAAAAGCGAAGTGGTATTATATCGTCCCGATGTTTGTTGCAAGTCTTGGAGGAATCCCTTTAGGAATCTATGCTTTGGAATATATGCATGAAGATACCTTGAAAATAGTTACCGGCCTGATCGTGATCATTTTTTCATTGAAATTATTGAAAGGGGTTGGACTAGCCAAAAAACGAATTAAACTACCCGTTGTTTTTGCAGGTTTTTTAAGTGGAATTCTAACAAGTAGCGTATCGATTGGTGGGCCACCACTGGTAATTGCCATGAGTCGTAAAGGGTATAACAAAGAAATATTTCGCGGCATTTTTTCCTGGTTCACGGTTTTCACTTCATTATTTGCCACAGTGGCTTTCTATGTCAGGGGATTTCTGACTCCCGAAACGATTAAGTTTACGGCCCTTGCTTTACCTTTATTGATACTAGGATCGGGTTGGGGAAATAAAATAGCACAAAAAATCCATCAGGAACAATTCAGAAAATTGGTAATCTACGTGAATGTAATAACCGGCTTGATTATTATCATTACCAGCCTGCTTACCAAACAACCTTAATAATTACTCCCAGGGTTTAATTATCACATCGATGGCTCCAAGTCCAAATTTGGAAATCGAAGCACCATGCACTTCTACACTTTCGTATTCCTTCAACATTGTTATGATCGCATTTTTCAGGATGCCATTTCCCACTCCATGAATAAAAGTGACTTTTTTGTAATTATGAAGGATGGCACTTTCGAGGCAATCTCTAAAATATTTTTTTTGCAAAGCGAACATATCCCGACTTTCCATTCCCGAAATGTTATCGATCAATTCGGCAATATGTAGATCTACCTCAGCAATTCTCGGTAAAATCTGATGCCTGTCAATCAATGGTACTTCTTTTTTTTCTGCTGCCCTAACAATTTGTGGTTCTTTATCCTCCCCTTTAAACTGTTCTGCACCGAACTTTTCCTGATTAAGCATTTCGTTTAAAGAAAAAACCAAAGCCTTCTGTTTTACTAAAGCTGAATAATGATAACTATTTTCGTTATTCAGTTTATTGCTCTTAATTCTGAAAACCGCATTGGCTGGCATCATAGCACTACCCGATTTCATATTGTGGTAAAGAATCTGAATGACCCCTTCCTTCCACGCTTCCATTTCATCCCTTTCAAGACTATTGATGAGTAATGCAGATTCAGATTCGATTGAATTATAATCGTAACCGGTATAAGCACCTTTTGAATCTTTCAACATTAAATTATATAAAATATCAAATGGGGTATGATTCACAATATAAACATCCAAAACGCCTGTGATCATCCATCTTTGATCTTGTGGAACCAGAGCCAGGTATACGCCTTCAGCTTCATCGGTAACCTGATTTAATTTAAGCAAATGGGTTTCTGCCTCTTGGTTTTCTTCGGCATAATTATTTGTGGAAAGGTCAACTTTAAAATCTTCCCTGAACATATTTTCGGCATGACCTCCTTGTTCAACAACCACCAGTTCGGTAATCATGGTAGGAATATCGAAACCATCCTCCACTGCAACATTCACCATTTTCGGGTTTAAAATCTTGCTTACGACTCCACCACCTGATTCATTTAAAAATTTAACCCGATCTCCTACTTTCAATCCCATGGCTTTATTTTTCAAATTAAATTATTCGGTAAAAATAAGCATATGTAAGTTAAGAAATTTATTTATTTTCCGGAGTCAAAATCGCGGCCCATCCTCCACCGGGAGCAAGCTCAACCGTAAACAAATCATCCTTACTTACAAATCCATTTAACGTTTTATAATCGCTAGCATATCGATGCGCATTTTTGCCGTCCTGAAAAATTTGAATCTTATATTTACCTTCGGGTAAAAAGGAAAAATCAACCTGAATACTTCTTGGATCCAAATTCGACATTGCTCCAATGTACCAGTTATTCCCATTTCTTCGTGCAATGGCAACGACCTCCCCTATTTTTGCTTTAAGCACTTTTGTCTCATCCCAAACGGTGGGGATTTTTGAAATAAAACGGGTGCATTCATTTTCTTTAATATAATTTGAAGGATTATCGGCAAGCATTTGAAGCGGGCTTTCAAACACCACGTACATGGCTATTTGATGGCAACGGGTTCCCAAACTCATCGGTCTGTTCCACGAAATATGGAAATTTTTAGGCTGGGCATTCACCATAGCCCCCGGTGTATAATCCATTGGCCCGGCCAGCATGCGAATAAACGGAATCGTAACATTATGGGTGGGTGTTTGGGTATCGGCCCATTTATTATGTTCCAAACCTCTCACTCCTTCACGGGTTATCACATTCGGAAAGGCTCGTCTTAAACCTGCCGGTTTATAGCTTCCATGAAAATCAACCAGCAGACGATGCTCAGCAGCTGCACGGGCAATTTTTTCATAATAATTTACCATCCACTGATCATCACGCTGCATAAAATCAACCTTTATTCCTTTGATGCCCCATCTGTCAAATTGGGCCAATGATTCTTCTAATTGATCGTCGAGGGTTTTCCAAACTACCCATAAAATTACCCCAACGCCTTTCGACTTGGCATAAGCGGTTATTTCATCCATATTAATTTCAGGAACTATTTTTGACAAGTCGCCCAATACATACCAACCTTCATCCATGATGATGTATTCGATTCCATATTCTGCAGCAAAATCGATATAATATTTATAGGTTTGAGTGTTCACCCCGGCATTAAAATCCACCCCATAAACATTGTTGAAATTCCACCAATCCCAGGCAACTTTCCCGGGCCTGATCCAACTTGGATCATTAATTTGCGATGGTGTTGCTAAAATATAAGTGAGTTGGTTGGTAATTAAGTCGGCATCCGATTTCGCGATTGCAACGATCCTCCAGGGGAAAGTTCTTTTACCTTTTGTGATAGCAAGATAATCTTCCCTTTCAACAACTTTCACACTTCTGTCATTTTCCTGAACTACTTTTTTGGGATAGGCCGGAAAAGTCCCGCTCAGTTCAAACTCTCCATTGGAAGGTTTGAGCCACATACCGGGATAATCAGTCAGATCGGTTTCGGTAATTACCAATTTGACTCCATTTTCAGCTTCGGCCAACATTGGCAAACTGCAAAATTTTTCCTCAGTTAATTCAGAAATTTTATAGTTTTTATAATATCTTTCGTTATGTGAATGAAAGCTGGTTTCTTCAGGGAAATAAGTCATAAAATCGTTGGAAAATCTAAACGCAGCCTCTTCCGATTTAATCTTAATGTCATCCTTGAAATTTGTTTTGAAACGATAAGCAATCCCTTCATTATAAGCACGGAATTCTATCCGGAATTTTTCTTTAAAAACAAATTCTAATGACCTGTAATTATCAATAATCTCAGAACTTTTTACTGCGACTACAGGCTTCAAAATTTCATTGTGTTCATCCCTGATCACCTGAACAACAACAGGCAATTTTCCTAACACTTTTTCATCAACCGCGAGCGATATGCGTGAATAATCTAGTACATTCTTACCATCAACTTTAATCGAATAACGAATATCATTTTCAATAATGACAGTTACTTCGATTGAATTATCGGGCGATTTTAAATTGAATATCTGAGCCTGAACAGCGGCTGCTGAAACAAGGGTCCAAAATATTATAAAAAGAAGAAAAGTGGTTTTTTTCATAATGAGATATTTTACAGGAATGAATTAAAACCGTAAATTTAGCCAATCTAATATGAATAAAAAAATTGAATATGAACAAACAAATTTCTATTGAGCGAATCTATAATCTTGACATGAACAGTGGTCAAACAGAACCTAAACAAAATCTGCTAACCAAGGAAATATTTTATGATGCACAAGGAAACCCGACCAAAGATATCAGCTACAATCCTCCCGGAGTTGTGGACCAAACAATAGAAAGCAAATATGATGATCAAAACAGATTAATTGAAGAATCGTGCCTTGACGGTGAAGAAGAGTTGCTCGAAAAAACATTTTTTGAATGGGATGCCAAGGGGAAAAAAATTAAAGAAGAAAAACATTATCTCGATGGATCGATAGATACGACAGTTTTCACCTATAATCAGGATGGTCATCTGATTGAAAAACTCTGCAGAAATGATGATGATGAAATGGAATATAAAGAAGCATTTAAATTTGAAGGCAAACAATTGGTTGAATACATTAGGTATGATGAAGATGAAGAAATAGCAGAAAAAAAATCATTTACGTTGAACGATAATAAATTAGAATCAGAAGTTCACTGGACAGCGGAAGAAAAAAGTGAAACGAAAAAAGAATATCGTTATGATGAAGAAGGGAATGTTGAAAAGGAATTATACTATAATGCAAAAAAACAATTAGTTAAAAAAATTGAGTACCAAAAATATCGAGGTCGTTATATTGAGGAATTTATTGAAGAAGATGCTTATCAAAGAAATACCACCAAGCTTGAATATGATGAAAAAAACAATATCATACTGCAAGAGCAATTTAATCGAAATGGGGAGATCAATCATCGGGTTGAACGCATCTTCGATCAAAATCAGCGCTTAGCAGAAACAATGACCTATGTGAATGCAAAAGGCCAAGGAATGAATCTTCATTTTAAAGAAGTTCATCAATATGAATATTTTGATTGAGTAAGCAAAATCAGTCTTTTCTGAGAAGAATATTTTTCGTCTTCCACCTGCCTGTTAAATAATAGAGATACGATAAAATCAAGCCTATTATCCAGGCAATAGGGATTCCCCACCAAATACCAACGGGACCCATTTTTAATGAAAGATAATAACATACGGGAATCCGAACAATCCATAGTGCGAAAAAGGTAATAAACATAGGAATAAGCGTATCGCCTGCCCCCCGCATTACCGCACCAATGGTAAACATTGCGGTAAAAGTGATGTAGAAAAAACTAACGATATGCAGGTATTGAACTCCAATAACAATCACATTTTCATCGGAAGTAAATAAATGCATCAGTGGCCTGCTGAAACTAAATGCAATGACTCCAACAATCAGTGCAATTGCCGATGTGGTATAAAAAGTTGCCATCAATCCTTTTTTAACCCGTTCAGGCTTATTTGCCCCAAGGTTTTGCCCCACAAAGGTTGATAAAGCGGCAGCAAACATCATGGCTGGCATCGATGCAAAAGCGTCAATACGAAATACTACCGAATAGGCTGCGGCTGTGTCAGTACCAAAAGGATTTACCAGCCAGTACATCACCATCATACCGAGTGCAACAAAGACCTGCTGAAAACCTATCGGAAAACCTATTCGTGTACTCTGTTTAAAAATCACCTTATCAAATACAAGTCTTCGCCACGAAAGGTTGATCACTTCGTGCGTACGATTTAAATAAATAATCGCAGTTATGAATGCTCCTGCCTGGGATAATAATGTTGCAAAAGCCACTCCGGCAATTCCCCACTTGAACCACAAAACAAACACAAAGTCAAAAATCACGTTGGCAAGGGTGGCAACTATTAAAAAATAAAGTGGTGTTTTTGAATCACCCAATCCCCTTAAAATTGCACTGGTTCCGTTAAATCCGAAGAACAGTACCAAACCTGCCAGATAAATTCTTAAATAGGTTACTGCATCGGGCAATACTTCTTCAGGGAGCTTGATGAGTCGAAATATTTGCGGGGCGAAAATGATCCCAAGCACACTCACGATAATCGAGGCAAAAAACAGAAATATATACAAGGTATCGATGGCCCTTAAAATTTTTGGCATATCCTTGGCCCCGTAATATTGAGCAATCACGATAGTTGAGCCGGTAGCTATTCCGATAATTAGGGAAATCAGAGTAAAGATGATAGGAAAAGATGCCCCAACTGCAGCCAGTGCTTCTTTTCCGATATAATTCCCAACTATAGCGCTATCTACCACATTGTATAATTGCTGGAAAACATTCCCCAGCAACATGGGCATCGCGAATTTAAAAATCAATGGCCCTTCTTTCCCTACGCTTAAGTCTTTCAATTATTTGATTTTTTTGAAATCAGTAATTCTTCAGTAAATTATAGTTGACACTGCTTATTTCTTATCACGCTTTAAAAAACTGGTGGGAGATGTCATATCCTTGATCCCGGTTTTCAGATTGTTAAATTCCGATGATATATCCTTAATATCCTTTGTGATCTCATTTTTGTCAGTGACTTTTTTGAGTTCTTTAACTCCGGATCCCATACTCTTCATCAACTCAGGGATTCGTTTGCCACCAAACAATACGGCTATTGCCAAACCAACAATTATTAATTCGGGTCCACCCATCAAGCCGAGGAGTACCATCAATAGATTCATTACAGGTTTCTTTTTAACAAAAGTAGTAAAACAAATTTAGAATCAGCTATTTGTTCAAATTATGTTAATTTTGCAATGATTTTCAGTCGGTTCTATCGCTGTCCCGACCCGATTATTCGGGATCGGGAGAGAGGAAAGTCGGGACAACACCGAGCACCATACTTCCTAACAGGAAGGTTCCGATCATATCGGAAACAGCAAGTGCCACAGAAAATAACCGTCCCGATCTCGTTTTACGAGTCGGGATAAGGGTGAAAACGTGAGGTAAGAGCTCACGGTTCGGTAAGGCAACTTATCGTTCGGGTAAACCTTATGGGTTGAAAAGCCAAATATACTCCGGTCCCGACACAGTCGGGATAGAAGTTGCTCACTAAATTATGCTTGCATAAACCGGAGCGGGTAGGCTGATAGACCTTGCCAGCGATGACAGGGCTAGATAAATGATAGAAGTCCGCCTTGGCGGATACAGGATCCCGCTTATACGACTGGAAATTTTTAATAAGGCTATTTTTGATCATGATGATTTCATGTTTAAAGAAAGCCTTATTCTTTTTTACTACGGAAACTACTATAATGCTCAAAAACAAATGTGTATTTATTAGTAAATCCTAAAATATTCCAACATTTTTACCGTTAATTGTTAATACTTCGGTGTTAATAAATTAGTTTTGCAGTAAAAGCATTTTTAATCTTAATATTTACCTTTATTTGATATAAAAAATTTGAACATGTATAAAGTTTGGAAATTCTCGTTAATTTTCATTTTTCTGGCTGCAAATAGTCTGCTTTTTGCTCAACAATCAGGTCTGAATCAGGATCCTGAAGCTGCATTCAAAGTGGCTCTTGATTTGTTTCAGAAGGAAAAGTATGGTTCAGCTCAGGCAATATTTGAAAAAATCATGAACGAATCCACCGATCAAGATCAGTCAATCATCATCGAATCAACCTATTATGATGCAATCTGTGCGCTCGAACTTCAACATAAAAACACGGAATTCAAACTTAAAAACTTCATCACTAAATACCCAAGCAGCTCAAAAATCAAACGAATCTATTTTCAACTTGGGAAATATCAATTCAACGAAAAAGCCTATAAAACTGCCCTCGAATCCTTTCAAAAAGTTGACCGGAATGATTTATCAAAGAGTGAACTTGACGAGTATTATTTTAAATTAGGTTATTGTTATTTAAAACTCGATGATACAAAAAATGCCAGATTATCTTTTAATCAGGTAATTACCGCCAATTCAATGTATTCTCCCCCGGCAAAATACTACGTGGCCCATTTGGCTTACCTTGAGAAAGATTATGATAAGGCGTTGCCGGTTTTTGAGAGTTTGAAAGAGGATAAAACTTACCGCAATATTGTTCCATATTACCTGCTTCAAATTTATTATTATCAAAAAGAATTTGAGAAGATATTACAGGATGGCCCAAACCTTTATAAAACAGCCAATAATAGTCTACATGCCGACATGGCTAAATTACTGGGTGGAGTTTATTACCACACCGGTGATTTTGCTACGGCCATAACTTATTTTGAAGATTATAGCCGTTATTCGAGGGAGAAACCGGATCGCGATTTAGGTTATCAGTTAGCTTATTGTTATTTGAAATCAAACCGATTTAAAGATGCCATAGGGTACTTCCAGGAAGCGACCTTACAGAAAGACATTCTGGCTCAAAATGCATATTATAATCTTGGTTTATGTTATTTGGAAACCAATGAAAAGCAATTTGCAAGTAATGCATTTCTAGCCGCTTGCAAAATGGATTTCGATAAAATAATCAAAGAAGAAGCATTGTTCAATTACGCTAAATTGAGCATCGAACTTTCGCACGACCCATACAATAATGCAATAAATTCACTTGAACAATATTTGACAAACTATCCTAATTCACCCAGAAAAGATGAAGCCAACAATTATTTGGTTCAACTGTATATCTCGACCAAAAATTATAAGGCTGCCCTTGGGTCAATTGATCGCCTAAAATCCAAGGACCCGAATTTCGTTCAATCTTATCAAAAAATTTATTTCTATAGCGCTATTCAATTATTTAATGAGAAAAAATACGCCGAATCGATTGAGTTGTTCAAAAAAACCATCGAAAATAGCTACGACAAGCAAATAACCGCTGAATCTAATTACTGGATTGGTGATGCTTTTTACAGATTACAAAATTATTGGGGAGCCGATAAATACTTCAATGATTTCCTGATAAATAAAGATGCCCGTAATTCGGAGTATTATGGAATTACAAAATATAACCTGGGATATATTTATTTTGATAAAAAAGAATATGATACGGCTATTAGCTATTTCAGTGATTTCCTGAGATCACAAAAAGGTGTCGATGCGCAGTTTATCAATGATGCAAATTTACGAATTGGTGATTGTTATTTCATTACCAAACGATACACTGAAGCGATTAACAGTTATGAGGCATCTTCCCGGTCAAATTTGTCTGCTAACGATTATGCCATTTTTCAAAAAGCCCTGGCTTATGGAGCATTGAGCAGGTATGTTGATAAAATTACAGCTTTAAGCAACTTGGTCAGCACAAATAGGAGCAGTTCATATTATGATGATGCACTTTATGAACTTGGAACTACTTACCTTATCAGGAATGATAACAATGGCGCCTTACAGTATTTCAACAAATTAGTTGCTGAAAAACCTAATAGCACTTATGCCAAAAAAGCTTTATTGCGCAGTGGATTAATCTACTATAACGACAATAAAAATAACCTGGCAATTAACGCGTTAAAAAAAGTAATTTCCGATTATCAGGGAACTGCCGAATCTACAGAAGCACTCGCCAGCTTAAGAAATATTTATGTTGACATGAATAATGTGGATGAATATTTCAGGTTTGCAAACAGTTTAGGTATCTCTTCCATTCGTCCAACCGAACAAGATTCTCTTTCTTATTCGGCTGCAGAAAATCAATACATGGAAGGGAATTATGAGGTGGCGCTTAAATCATTTAAAACTTATTTAAATAATTATCCAAACGGCAGATACTTAATCAATTCTAATTTTTATTTAGCCGAATGTGAGTTCTTGAAAGAAAATTTCATTGATGCGCTGAGAGGATATAATTTTGTGATTTCCAAGCCGCAGATGCGTTTTACTACAATCGCTTTAAGAAAAGCTTCCCGTATTAATTATAATTTAAAGAATTATGCCGAAGCTTTGAAAAATTATAATCTATTAGGAGAGTTGGCAGAGGATAAAGAAAGCTTGCTAGAGGCCTACGAAGGTAAAATGCGCTGCAATTATTTATTAAAAAATTACCCATTAACCATTGATGCTGCTAATGCTTTACTAAAAAGTGACCGCGTAACAAGCGATCAAATCAGCGAAGCTCACTTCTTACTTGCTCAATCTTATTATTCTTATGATCAACTTGGGAAAGCGTTGCAGGAATTCAAAATAAGCGCTCAACTTACTACAAATGAAATGGGTGCGGAATCGAGCTATATGATCGCACAGATCAATTTCCTCCAAAAGAATTACGACGAAGCCGAAAAGGTTATTCTCGACCTTTCTAATAAATATGCATATTATGATAATTGGGTTGCCAAAGGATTTATTTTACTTTCTGATGTTTATATGGCATTAAATAATACTTTCCAGGCAAAACAAACACTTCAGAGCATTATTGATAATTATGCCGGACAGGACCTGGTTGATATCGCAAAGCAGAAATTGAAAAAAATTAACGAACAGGAAAACAAATAAAATATGTTCACAAAACAATTGATCAGAAACATAGGAATCATTTTAATTTGCGTTACGTTCATTATCTTCTCTTCTGTGCAGTTAAATGCACAGACTACGAAACATACAGAAGAGATTACCATCGTTGGATCATTTGAACCAACAATTTCAACTGCTTTTAAAATCAATTTAAATCCAAAACTTAAGGATGACGAATTGAAACTGCCAATTTTAAATTACACCCTGAAACCAATACAGCTATTAACCTGGTTTGATCTGAATCCAATAAAACCGGCGGCTATTAAGGGAGAACGGCTCAAACCTCTCTTCAAGAATTTTATTAAAGCAGGATATGGCAATTTTGACACTCCGTATCTCGAATTTTTTGCATCGAATTTGCGATCGGATGAATATGCTTTTGGAGTTCATCTCAAGCACCATTCATCTGCGGGCAAGATTAAATATTACGCCAATAGTGCATACAGTGATAATTTAGCCGAAATTTTTGGGAAAAAGTTTTTCAAAGATCACACCTTAAGCGGACGGATTATTTACGATCATCAAATAAATCATAAATACGGTTATAACCCTATTTTATTCATAACCGATCCTCTACCCGATAAATTAACAAAGCAACGCTACCAGATGGCCGGGGCTAATATTTTATACAACAGCAATTTCATAGAAACCGGAAAAGTGAATCATTCCTTTGGTTTAAATTATTATTTCCTGAAGGATATCAATCAAACATCGGAGCATAATGTAAATTTCATCAGTCGATTCGACAACACCTTCAAATTCTCAAATCTGACCGAAGAACAAAAATTAGGATTGGTTATTAATGCTGATTATTACAATTATGCAGACACATTAAATTCTGAAACTAAATTTTTAATCAATATTAAACCATATCTGGAAACTAAGCTCGAACAATATCAGTTTTATGCAGGAATAAATGCAATGGCCGAAATTGACAGCACATCAACTTTTCATTTCTACCCTGAAATTAAGGCCGGTGTGGAGATTATCCCAAAATCACTTATCGCGAGTGTAGGTATTACAGGGGGGTTCTCTAAAAACAGTTTTAATTTGTTACGCAACATGAATCCTTTCATAAATTCTGTAATCCCTCAAACCTACCAAAACAACAAATTTGAGGTATTTGGTCAGATAAAAGGAAGGATTATACAAGGATTTGATTTTGATATTACATTATCGAACTCATCTATAAAGAACATGCCCTTTTTTCTGAACGATAGTTCAACTCAATATTTCAACTCATTTGAAGTCATTTGTGATGACGTCAACTTATTACATGGCCGGGCTACTTTCAGTTTTCAATCCAAAGAATCCATTAAAATTTTATTCAAGGTTAATTTTTATGATTATACCATGGATAAAGAATTTAAGCCTTGGCATAAGCCGGAATATGATATTACCCTCTCTGCACGATTTACCCTTCTTGATATCATTTTTATCAGAGGAGAAATTGTTAGTTATGGTAAAAGCTATTCAAGGATCTACGAATATCAATTCAATAACCCAATCCCTTTGGTGCGTTATCCCTTGATAAAAAGTTGGGTTGATGTTAACTTAGGGATTGAGTACCGCTATAATAAGAACCTATCAATTTTTGCAGATTTCAATAATATCGGTAACACCTCTTACATGAAATGGTACAATTATCCGGTTCAAAAATTTAGTATTCTTGGTGGATTAAGCTACTCATTTTAAGATCTTTTTATCGCTAACTTTCAGAGACCGAAGTTGCGAGCAGAATACCGCCAAATTATTCACCCAAAAATGTTTAAAACTCAGCTATTTTGCCTGAATTTCATAGGCTTTTATAGCTAAATTATTTGTATATTTGTTTCTTTACGAAAAACAACTTAACTGCTTGATTATGACTGAGGAAGAAAAAAGGGAAAGTGCAAATTCAAACTACAATGCCGATAACATTCAGGTACTTGAAGGACTCGAGGCTGTTCGGAAGCGACCATCGATGTATATTGGCGATACCAGTAAGCGTGGATTACACCATTTAGTATACGAAGTAATTGACAATTCGATCGACGAAGCATTAGCAGGATACTGTGATCAAATTGATGTTTTAATACATAAAGACAATTCTATTAGCGTTTCAGATAACGGACGTGGAATTCCTACCGGCTTACATGAAAAAGAAAACCGTTCGGCATTGGAAGTTGTAATGACGGTTTTACATGCCGGTGGCAAATTCGATAAAGGATCCTATAAGGTATCCGGTGGTTTACACGGTGTTGGTGTATCTTGTGTTAATGCGCTCTCTGCAAATCTAAAAGCTACAATATACCGTGAAAATAAAATATTTTTTCAGGAATATAAAATCGGCAAACCACAAGAAGATGTAAAAGTTATTGGTGAGACTGACAAAAACGGAACTACCATCTGGTTTAAACCTGACCTGACAATTTTCACTGAAAGTGTTTACGAATTAGACATCCTCAGCACCAGATTGCGGGAATTGGCATTTTTAAATAAAGGAATCCGGCTTTCAATTACCGACGAAAGAATCGAAGAAGCTAATAATTTCCATCCAAAAACGAACTTTTATTCGGAAAAAGGATTAGCTGATTTTATTGCATACTTAGATGAAACCCGTGAAAAACTGATGCCTGATCCTATTAATATCGAAGGTGAGAAAAATGGCGTTCCGGTTGAAATTGCGATGCAGTACAATACCTCATTTTCAGAGAACCTTCATTCCTACGTAAACAACATTAACACTCACGAAGGTGGAACCCATTTATCAGGATTCAGAAGGGGTTTGACCCGAACACTAAAAAGTTATGCCGATAAATCAGGAATGCTGGCAAAATTAAAATTCGACATTAATGGCGACGACTTCCGCGAAGGATTGACCGCAATTATTTCCGTAAAAGTTGCCGAACCTCAGTTTGAGGGTCAAACTAAAACCAAACTGGGTAACTCGGATGTTATGGGTAGCGTTGATCAGATGGTAAGTGAATCACTCAACAATTACCTTGAAGAACATCCCAAAGAAGCCAGAATTATCGTAAACAAAGTTATTTTGGCTGCCACGGCCCGTCATGCTGCTCGTAAGGCACGTGAATTGGTTCAGCGTAAAAATGTTTTGACAGGATCTGGATTGCCGGGAAAACTTTCTGATTGTTCTGAAAAGGACCCTGAAAAGTGCGAAATTTATTTAGTTGAGGGTGATTCGGCCGGTGGTACTGCCAAACAAGGTCGTGACCGGGCTTTTCAGGCTATTCTTCCTTTAAGAGGAAAAATCCTCAATGTTGAAAAAGCAATGCCATATCGAATATTTGAAAATGAGGAAATAAAAAATATGTTTACTGCCCTTGGTATCACTATTGGAACAGAGGAAGACAGTAAAGCATTAAATCTCTCAAAACTTCGTTACCATAAGGTAATAATCATGACTGATGCTGATGTAGATGGAAGTCATATTGCAACATTATTACTTACCTTTTTCTTTCGTTATATGCACGACCTGATTGAAAGAGGTTATGTATATATTGCAACACCTCCTCTATACCTAATTAAGAAAGGAAAAGAACAAGCTTATTGCTGGACCGAAGACGAGAGGGACCTATTCGTTCAAAAACTTTCCGTGAATGGAAAGGATACAGGTATTCATATTCAGCGATACAAAGGCTTGGGAGAGATGAATGCTGAACAACTTTGGAGCACGACCATGGATCCTGAGTTCAGAACCCTTCGTCAGGTAACAATTAATAGCGGCACAGAGGCCGACCGCGTATTTTCGATGTTAATGGGAGATGAAGTGCCACCCAGACGGGAATTCATCGAAAATAACGCAAAATACGCGAGAATCGATATTTAATCAAACAATTCCTCGTGGCAAGCCACGAGGTTTCCTACTACTCTCCCCTGAATATCAGGGGACCTGCCATGCCGCAGGCTGGGATGTCAGTCGAAAGACTGACAGAGGGGTAAAATAAAAAAATTAGTATCTCAACCAGAAGCTGAAATACTAATTTTTTTATTTCACTTACATTTCCAAACCTCTATTCAGGAATTTAACCATCGGGCTTAATAAATTAAACAATTTCAGCACAAATTCTGCAAAATCGGCTGACAAACATTGCTCATTCGTTACCTCGTGTAACAATCCGTATGATTTAAATTTCAATAATTCGATATCAGGGAAATCAGGTGAAAATTCTTTGGGTGGCCTGACCAATTTTTCACCACTTATTTCTTTAAAATATTTTTTGCTTTCTTTATTTTCCAAAATACTTTTAAATTCATCCACGTGATAATAAATTTCCTGTCTTACCTTTTTCAAAACAGGTGCCGGGGGCATATAAATCCCTCCGGCAATAAACGAGTTG
>Ga0180007_10003548_pt1 | contig 17256 bp, 13 predicted proteins | sample MM_PC_MetaG_FD_121122 | JGI IMG/M metagenome (GOLD analysis project Ga0180007, IMG submission 121122) | Groundwater microbial communities from the Aspo Hard Rock Laboratory (HRL) deep subsurface site, Sweden - MM_PC_MetaG | ecosystem: Environmental > Aquatic > Deep subsurface > Groundwater... | reverse complement strand
TATCTATCGGTTATATTTATAACCTAATGACTGATTGAGGAGTGTGATGTGCCAAGGAAGAAGCAAGAACCTCCCCGCGGACCGATGATTCACATCAGACTTGACGAGACAACCCACCGCAAGCTCAAGATCCGCGTGGCTCACGACGGCACCACAATCCAGCATCTGGTCGCTGATCTGATTCGCCATAAAGTCGGCGAGCTGGATGAATTAAAGAAGACATAGCCCCGACATCTTGCGCTCCAGGCTAACGAAACCGCCATATTCAGGAGTCCCTGATGCGCTATTCATTACTGCTTCTTAGTTCAATTATTATTGTATCCATTTCGCAACCATGTCTGGCTCAGCTTGATGAGGTTTATGATATTCCTCTGTCGGCGCATTCGCCGGATGATGTATCCCCGCCGTGGCCGCATATCGCGGTTGATGACTCCGGCTACGTTTATGTCACTTGCCGTGTCAATTGGGAAATTGAGACCAGGAAGCTGGATAGCGCTGGAAATTCAGTCTGGACGCAAACAATATGTGAAGGTCTGGCGTGTATGCCCCACGACATAGCTCTGGATGCAAACGCTAATGTTTACGTACTCGGTACGACGGATTATGTCTTCAATGATACGATCATGGGTGATTGCAATCTGGTCTTAATAAAGTACAACTCAAACGGTATATACCAATGGACCGCCACTTATCCGTTCAATACGAACATACATTATCCTAATGTTCATGATAATGTGGGAACAGCAGAGAGTAGCGCAATTTATGGGCGCTTAGAAGTCTCGCCGGAAGGACGTTCTTACATATGGGGTCAGCGCTGGGATCGCTATGTAGTTGATGGCTGGGTTCCGCACCGTAAGAACGGGTTTCTGTTAATCTACGATAATGCCGGAGCAGAAATTACGAATTCGATGTTTGTGTGTCCGATTGAACGCAATGGGATTCCAGGTGAGAATGTAAGCGGAGTACATACTGTTGATCTCGACGGAAATGTGAGCATCGCCGCTGTTACTTGGGCGGATTTGGAAATCTGTCCCCATATTAGCCCAGGTAATACCCTGGATACCGCTTACCAATATGCTATCTGGATATATGAAGCTGATGCTGATGGTAGCAACCTGTACGAAGACCAACATTTCCGAAACGACATTGTTTGGGAGCCATGCGTGGGTGGTTATGATGGTACTCGGTCTGTTGGAATCAATATGGTTGTTCGAGATATCTGTTATGACGGAATCGGAAACAAATATCTCTTCGGATGGGCTGGCGTTGTCCAATACGGCGCTACGGTGCAACAAACGTTTGTAACCAAGTTCGATACCGACTGGAATCAGCTATGGTCGATACCGCTGGGTGCTTGGCAACCGTCGGGTAGCATGGATTGTGACAGTGCTGGCAATTTAGTAGTGGCTAGCATGAACGGTTACTCCAATACTGAAGTATGGCGAGTCGATCCGCATGGCCATGTTATGGGTCCGAGCAGTTATATTGCCCAGACGGTGAGAATGGACGATGCCGGTAACTCGTATGCTGGGCTTCACGGCATACGCAAATATGATGCTGATCTCAATACTGTCTGGAGTCGGTGGTGGGGAACGAACATTGTTGTTAACGAGATAGAGGTTGACCGTAAAGGAAACATGTACGCAGCCTACATAAACTGGGACGTGGTTGGAGCTGTAGCTAAATTTGAACAATGCGCCACTTTGGTGGTTCGCGATGCCCACAACGATACCATACCGAATGTCGAATTTGAGTTGATTAAAATCAGCAACGATCCTCCGGAATATACCGAAGATACTCTCGGAACCTTTACAACCAATGATCTGGGTCAGCTGAAGCTGCGAATGGTGAGAACCGACAGCTTGCTGTTCGCAACCGGTCCGGGGAATGACACTCCGGACACTCTTGCCATTGGCGACACGCTAAAGATAGCAAAACATATACACTCTCAACCTGCCGTTAAGCATCCGGGATTACTGTCAACTGCATATTCAATTCATCTTGATAATGGGGAGTTCGATCCTGACGGGTTACTATCTTTTGACACTTTAGAACTGGGTGTATTCGATGTAGTCCTCAACCACACTGAAATAAGACATAACCTTGTGGCCAGCGTCGAATGGGAGGCGTCATTTGCATATCTTGACGCCTTGGAGGAGAATTTCCGGTATATGTCGAACCACCTTTACGATATCAGCGATGGTCAGTTGCGTCTGGATACGGTAATGATCTATGATCACCGCGAGCAGTGGGATGGAGCCGATATGCGAGTTCATGCCACCAACAATATCCGGGCGAGTGCCTACGTGGGGGGGATGTACAGCGCCATAAACGACTGGGCCATATATATGCCACGTAAGGCGTTCTTTTCTGATGTGGACAGGCGCAACAATACTGATATAGATCCTCTACCTATGGTTGATGTCTCGGGAGATTACCGCACCAAGGCTCATGAGTTTGGTCATTATGCCCTGAGCTTTTATGATGAATATATGCTGTTTGACGGCACTAACTATGTTGATGATCCGAATCTGCGCTGTCTCGCGTTCCCACTATCCAACTACGGATTTATGGATCATCAGTTTGAGCAATTCGGCGAGAAATCATCCGAAATGTCCAGCGCATATCGTTATGAATTTGATCCCTGTCAGAACACGATGCAATGGGGATATAATCACAGTTCGTGCTGGGATCAGCTGGAAGCCGCCTTTGAGGATATCTGGGGCGCCGACAATGTATACGCTCCGATCTTAAAACCGGATGCTAGTGATGAGACTGAACATCATCACCTGACCGTGTCGAATATATTCCCTGGCCCTAACGACGATATCAGCAATCTCGATTATAATGTGGGGGATCAGATATCCTTTCCGGTCGCACCTCAGCCTCAAGAGCAGGATTTCAGCAACGTGCATATCAAAATTATAGGAACCTATTTCCCTGAGAATGCTGCCGTCGAACTCGTAAATAATCCGCTGACTGTTTCGGAACAACTGATAAATCAGGGGGCTCCCTCAAATGCCGGCCAGATGTGGATACTGGGTGTGTATGACCCTACTTATTGGATATTGACGTCAATAGGAAGAGTGGAAGAACTATTCCCTCGAGCTTTGTCGTCTTCGCAAGTTCGGAGTAATTGGCAGTACGGACTGGTACAGTCGAGCGGTGCGGTTGATAGTATAGAAATTGAGATGAAGGAAGTTCATGGCTACTATCCGTTGATTTGCGAAGCTACACTTCTGACTGACAGTGTATTGTTTGCCTTTGCCGCGGAGCAGATGTTCTCTGAGGTTCCCAGCATGACCCTGTATCCTGACGGTCAGATTTCGTCGAGTCATGACCTCACCGCCGGTACAAACAGTTACTCAGCATCGATCGGTGACAGCCTGAGCTATTCCGGCTCAATGATCACCTGGGCGGTGGACGATTCATCGGCTCAGTTTTTCTTCCCGATGGATTACAGGATATTTGAACCTGATTACTCTGACCCCATCATCGATATCAACGGCCCATCCAACCAATCACGCTATTTGATCGATACGCAAAATGAAGATATTGAGAAAATTATGGTGCTTTCTTCACCGTACTCGGTCATTCGAACGGGTCTTGATCCCAATGCCGTACAGGCAGGAGAAACGCACTGTTTATCAGTCTACCCGACTCGTGAGATTCAAGCTTCCAGTATTGCAATCCGGTATTCTGATGTTGATCTTAAAGTTGGTGATCAGAGTCTCGGTGATGAATCGACGTTGGAAATGTACCACTGGGGCGGAGTAACTCAGGGCTGGCAAGCGATCGGCGGCTCGGTTGTGGATACTGCTCGTAATGAAGTCTGGGCTCCATTTACCAATACCGGCACTTACGCCGCTTTCACCACAAACATAATCACTGACGTTGAAGATGACGAGCACGGTGACATTCTGCCTTATCGCTTCGAGCTGTCGCAGAACTATCCGAACCCGTTTAACCCAGTGACAACTATTGAATACAGTCTGCCACAGAGAAGCAGTGTAAAGATCGACATCTTCAATCTCCTTGGCCAAAAAGTGCGAACACTGGTCGATCGAGAAGAGTCGGCCGGCTCGTACACGATTACCTGGGATGGCACGAGTACGACCGGTGAAGCTGTTTCGACCGGTGTGTACTTCTACCGCTTCCAAACAGACGATCACGTAGAAACGAAGAAGATGTTGCTGCTGAAGTAGGCCAAGAAAACGGCACAATTTGGTTGAGGAGCGAAAATTGTCAAATAGCCCAGAGCTTCTGTTAAAACGTGTCCAGTGCATTCTGCCGGACCTGGAGATTGAGCAATTTGATATAAACGAAGAAGGATTGATAAACGATGTCGTAATTATCAACCACAAGTACGTGTTTCGCTTCGCTAAGACAGAACAAGGTGCCGCGGACCTAATCAGAGAAGAATGTATTCTCAAACTTATTCGGCCAACGATTGATGTGAATATCCCAACGCCCAAATACCACGATAAAGACTATATGGTGTATCCGTTCATTGAAGGTGAGCCCCTGCTGCTGGATAGAATAAGGAGATGGGATGAGATCACCCAGGGTCGCATGGCCGAATCGTTGGGCAGCTTTCTTTTCAACCTCCATACCACAAACATTTCTCAGACCAAACCGGAATTGCATGCGACACTGGCTCCGGTTACACGTGAGCGGTGGCTAAAGATTTACGGTGGAATTAAGGAAACGGTCTATCCTTTGCTTTGGAAGCATCAGGTGAGATGGGCTGAGGGTGTCTTCGATTGTATGCTCGAAAACGAGAGTTTCTTTGAATACAAACCGGCTCTTATTCACGGTGACCTCAGACCGTACCATATTCTGACGGACAACGAAGATAGCTCACTCAATGGCGTAATTGATTTCGGAGTCGCTGGAATTGGAGACCCGGCATCAGACTTTGGCACCCTTATAAACACCTATGGCGAGAGTTTCGTAGTCAAGATGATGAACACTTATCCTAATCTGGAAGAGTTGATGCCACGTGCGAGATTCTATGCTCAAGCACTCGAGCTGCAATGGGCTTGGTTGGGCCTTGAGTTCAAGGAAAACTTCTGGTTCATAGCGCATTTAGGCTGTGCCAGAGACATTGATTCGTAGCGCGTACCCTGTGGCCGCAACTGGCATTGTCAGGTCCAGATGATCATTCACTCTACCAGAGGCTGATGCATTACGAACTAGGAATGCCGGTCTAATCTGCGTTTGAAAAAACGGTCACAAATTGGTCACAATACGGTGTAAGTCCTTGTGCCGCCACGCGAGTATGGGGTTCGATTCCCCCACCTCCACTATATCAACTCACTGCAACACGACAGATTACTTGGCGGACGCCAGCCGGGGACCATATCGAGATCGTTTGTCAAATACGGCGACCCCGACATGTCAAATACAGTATCCTGAGTTGGCGGGTTTCTCGCCTGCTTGGCGGCAAGACATGGTCAGACGCAGGCGTGGTGAGAGCCGGAAACAAGGTTCCCGCCGCCGGCGACGGCTCCCCGGGTTTGTTGCGTTGGCGTAACACGCTGCTCGACAACCGCTTGCCGGGGTGGATCAATGCCTCGGGTATCCCTGCCTCTTATTCGGAGAATCAAAATATCCGGCGTCGGGCTCCGGGAAGAGTAATATTGTCTTGACAATTCGCCGTATAACAGAGATAGTTGCTGGCCCATTCGTGAGTTCTACTGCGAAGCGGCCCTGTGTACAGATTAAGGAAATAGAAAAATCAGGAACTAAATCCACTTTTACATGTTAACGTTTCCGGAACAGTGCCGTTCCGGGAAACAATTAACCGAGGCAGACACACGGAAGGCCGACCGTGCGTGTGTCTTTTTTTTACCCAGTATCCGTAGCAAGGAGATCGGCCAGAAGGAACACAATCATGATCAAGCGTGTGTCGTCGGTGTTGGTGGCACTCGTTGTCGTTGGGTTCGCCGCCGGTTGCAGTGAATCCCCGGTTGTTGAATTTGAAGCAAGCAGGGCGGCGATCGAGGACGCCCGCGTAGCCGAGGCCGAGCAGTATGCTCCCGAGTTGTTCAAAGAGGCTTCTGATTCTCTTAACGCCGCCTCGGTCGAGATGCAGAGGCAGGATGGCAGATTCGCCACGTTTCGCAGCTATGGTCAGGCCGAGTCAATGATTCTTGCCGCCCGGCAGATCGCGGAAAAAGCCGTTGTCGAAGCCGGTGCCGAAAGGGAGCTGGTCCGTCTGGCTGACAGTACCCTGATCGTCGAGATTGAGACGCTCATCGCCGATACGAAACAGGCACTTGCGGCGGCCCCCAAGGGAAAAGGCTCTCGCCTCGACCTGAAGGTGATGCAGACTGATATCGATGCCGCTGCTACCGCCCTGACTGCTGCCACCGAAGGTTACAACGCCGGAAGTTATCTCACCACCAACGAGATGCTTCAGACGGTCAAGGGGCAGGTAACGAAAGTCAAAAGTGACATCGATGCCGCGGTAACCAGGTTGACAAAGAAGTAGCCTCGCGCCAATCAACGAATCCTCAGGTGAGGGAGGGGTATAACAATCCACCTCTCCTCACCGTGGAATAAGACTATCATGTCTGAGCACCCGCGTTAGGCAATATGACCCACCGTAAATTAATCCTTACATTGTCGGTACCGATAGTTTTCATCGTGCTGCTAGGTGGCTTCATCGTCGCCTATGAAATGCGACAACCTCCCCTGGACAGACTGCAGCAGGCACTTGATTCGGTGGAGTCCGCTCGTACGGCGCGGGCTGAGCAATGGGCCGGTGACGACATGCAAAAAGCGCGGCGGCATCTTGGTGCCGCTCAACAAGCCATACGTGATGTCAGCTCCGGGTGGTGGCCGTTCGAATCATATCACATCGCGGATTCGCTTCTGACAGAGTCCATCCGCCTGTCGCAGTTGGCCGCAGCCAGAGCCAGGGAGAGACTGGCCACAACAAGGGATGGGATCAGCTCCGATGTCATCGCTTCGCGTGACAGCCTGGGTATCTGGCGGAGTGTTCTCGACAGCGACCTCCCACGAGCCGAAGACGAATCGCTCCATCGCGCCGCTTCGTTCAGCGTACAGATGGCGGAGGCATTGCTGGAGAAGGGCCAGCACGAGGCCGCGCGAGAGTATGCCGACAGCGCCCGTGTTCTGTTTCAAACCCTTGAGGACAAATATCATCAGCACGCGGCGTCCAGTCGGCAGTGGGTCCGGAAGTCGCAGGAGTGGATATCACGCACACTTGACGAGTCGAGAACGTCGGGCAAAACAGCCCTTATTGTTGACAAGACGAAACACCGCCTGTTCGTCGTGACCGGTGGCCGGATAGTGGATTCGACGGACTGCGAACTTGGTTTCAATTCCGGTCATCAGAAGAGGATATCCGGCGACGGTGCTACGCCGGAAGGAATGTACCGGGTTACCAGGGTAAACGGGCGCAGCAAGTACTACCGCGCGCTGCTCCTGAACTACCCCAATGAAGATGATCGCAAACGGTTCAAGTACAACCTGGAAGCGGGCGTGATACGGGCGGACTCAAAGATGGGCAGCCTGATTGAAATCCACGGTCACGGAGGGCAGGGACGTGACTGGACCGATGGCTGCGTGGCAGTGAGTGATCGCACGATGGACATGCTTGTGAAAGTCGCACCGGAAGGTACCGCTGTTACTGTCGTTCGAGCATGGGAAAACCGGTAATGAGATTGGCAGCTTCCATACTGTTTGCCGTTGGCGTGGTCGTTCTGGCCCTGCTTATTGACAGGGTTCCGTTCACGACTCCGACGCCATCCGCTTCAAGGCCGTCGGCCGTCGGCTACGAAGGTGGGACGCTGCAGCCCGGTGGTGAGGTAGATGGCTACTCTTCACCTGAGGCGCGACGGTTACTGAGCCGAGGTCCCCGGGGGCCGTATATAGTGATCGATAAGTACTCCAACCGGCTGCTCCTGAGGACCTCCAAAGCAGTGCTCCTCGAGGCCATCTGTTCAACCGGTTCCGGCGGCGAGCTGGTCGACAGTCTGACCGGACGTCGATGGAGATTCGATACGCCCATCGGTGTTTTCACCGTCCACACCAAGCTCAAGAACCCCTGGTGGAGAAAGCCCGACTGGGCCTTTGTCGAAGATGGGTTACCCGTGCCCACAAACGAAGCGGAGCGGCTGGATGACGAGATGATGGGTGACTACGCAATAGGCTTTTCCGACGGCTACTTCATACATGGCACAATCTATGAACGGCTTCTGGGAAAGGCCGTGACTCACGGATGCGTTCGGCTCGCCGCGGAGGATCTGAAGATGCTGTACGACAATGTTCAAATAGGAACTCTTATCTATGTGTACTAACATGTCGCCCGGGAAAACACTCCTGAGTATCGCTGGTGCGGCTGTCGTTGCGATTTTTGCCTTGGGTATAGCGCCCAGTTCGGCAGCCGAAGACGGTCCATCCTATACCCTTCGGCAGTCCATCCCTGCGGCGGAAAAGCTACGTCTTGTTCTCGATATGTCCAGGAGCGAAATATCGCTTCGGCTGGGCGAAGTAGAGCTGCGGGGCCATGCGTTCACCGTTACCAGCGACAGCGAAGCGGCCGCGGAGTTCCTCCGTGAGTGGCCACAGGATCACTCCGACGAACAGATTGTGGAGAGCGTTCACCTGCTGTCGGCTGCCATGACCATCTCCGAATCGGAGTTGAATGTCATCGGTGAGGAAACGGCTCTTGATGCCGACGACATACAACGTTTCCTGCCTGGCCGGATGGTTCTTATAACCGACAAGGGTTCGCGGATCTACATAGATACCGATTGTCCCGGTGCGGAAGCAATCACCCTGGAGCGGATGAAGGAATTGTTCCGACGAATATGGTACGGCCTGACAGCGGGGGAACCATTGCATATCAGTATGGCCGCGGACGACGCCATGTCCCTGTACGGAGCGGCGAGAACAAGACCCACGGTCACCATTAGACTGTGACCGGCGCGTCCCTGATTCTATTGTCGAATGCCGGGACGGCCGCGCCGCCATGTCCCAACTGCTGCTCGATAATTTCATCCGGTACACCGGCTATGGCGCCGGCAATGGCCTTGAGAGGCCGCCGGGGGGGCTTCGTTCGGAATCATGTGATATAGATTGCCGGTTTGAATAGCTCTCAGCGCGAGGAGTTGACATGATGCTGCCTTCGCAGGCGCAGGTCGGTCAGGTTGTTCCAGCGCCCCCGCCATTTCCTGCTCTCCCACCTCGTACAAAATGATGAGCGGGACCACCCTGATTCGACTGATCGCCGGCAACAAAGGACAACGGTCATAAAACAGTGTAAGTCCTTATGCCGCAACACGAGCAGGTGGTGCGGCGCCCCCCGCCAAATGGCCGACACTTCATCGAGTCACGCTGAGCCCCAACAGGCCTCAAGAGCAACAAGCTGATACGCGGCTGCATTGCCAGGTGGACCAGGAGTGTTACCAACCATCCCCCCCGCTGTTCTGTCAGAAAATCAGCAGAAAAGAGCGAACTTTCGTCCATGTTCCCGGTTACAGGTACTAATCTCCGGCAACACTCGGACACAAGGCCGAAGCCGGGCAGAAAAGATAACAGACTCTACCTATAGACAAGACAATCGGGAATCAGAATGGCACCACAAGCTCTCCTCAGAAGCGGCAAACGAAACAACATCCGAAAGCCTCTCAAGAAATACACCTACCTGGGATGCCCGCTGACCAAAAACCGCTCCCCCTGGTGTTTCCGTATGTGTAAACCGAATGCTGATGGAACCGGACTCTGCGGCCGTGTGGCCCCTCATGGATTGAAGAGCCGTGTTCAGCAGGGGATTGAGGATTACAAGCGGAGACAGGCTGACTCATCGACCCTGCATAGCCTTCGGAAACAAGCTGGCGGCACAGACGCCTGACCACGTAGGCCAGAGCAAAAATCTACCGGCATTACTTCGTACAGCAATGCCGGTTTCTTGTCACACATCGCTGCAATACACTACGCAAACGTCGGCCGGCCTATCTAATCACATCTCCGCGATACTACAGGCCTGACCTTTCCTACACCACGAAACGGCGGAGGAACACAATCCATATCATCAAGTCCAGTTCGAAATCGGTGTGATTGACGAGGCTGGTAACAATGTATGGAGATCTCCTGGGTGCCTTCGAAATCAGAAAGCCAAACCCCATACTCGGGTAGAGCCACAACCAGAGCAGCAGGATAGTGGCAATACCGAATACCAAAGACGTCCACGACCGATCGTGAATTGCCGGCACTGTCATGCCAAGGAGAAGGCAGACACCGGCCAGCGCAATACCGATCAAGTAAGAAGATATCAGGGCAGCGGTGTTCTCATGGCGTAGTGGCGTTGTGTTGTGAATATTAGTCTGAACATGCACAGAATCCATCGTCCGACAGCCTCAGGTCCTACCGGCGGACGAATGATCCTCGCTTTCACGAGTAGCATCGCCAGCATGTCCATGACAAGAATCGCCGGCACGCCCATAAGAATCATCTCCACAACGTGGATCACCTGTCTCCTCCTGAGTGAGAGGTGAGCAGCTACAGACTCCTGTACTGAACCTCCGGCATTGGCTGGATCAGGTCAACCAGGATTCCAGGTGGGCACACCGCAAGCATCAACATCAGAATCAACACACAGGAGTACGAATATAGCCGGCATTCCGGCACAAATGGTGAATTACCGAACGAAGTCTCGGTGGGCAGGGACCGCGAGATCCGAGCTCATCGGCCGATTCCGTGTCACTTCGACACGGTGAGCACGCCCCGCAGGCGTATGTCCTTCGATGATGTCCCGATCATGATGCGGAAGTCGCCGGGTTCGATCACCGGGTACAGATCCGCGTCCAACATGGTTAACAACTCGGGTGTTATGACAAACGTTACCTCCTGTGACTCGCCGGGTTGGAGACGCACTTTTTGGAAGCCCTTGAGTTCGGTAATCGGTCGCGCCACCGAGGACAGTTCATCTCTCAGATAAAGCTGTACGACTTCATGACTTTCGTACGGTCCGGTGTTTGTTAGACTGAAACTGACCTGCGCCGTCTGTCCGGCGGCGATCTTTGGCGGATCAAGGTGAAGGTCGCCGTACTCGAAAGTCGTGTAGCTGAGCCCGTAGCCGAAGGGGAAAAGAGGCTGACCGGTCAGATCGCTGTAGTCATCGCCACGTCCGGTCGGCACATGGTTGTACTCCAGCGGGAGCTGGCCTTCGGCGACCGGGAAGGTGATGGGCAAACGGCCCGACGGACTGTAGTCGCCGAACAGGATGTCGGCCACCGCCCGGCCGCCTTCCTCACCGGGATACCAGGCGCAAAGCACGGCGGAAACATCGTCCAGCCAATTGGACATCGTCACCGCACTACCCCCGACCAGAACGACCGCAGTCGGTTTGTCAAGGGCCGCCACCCGGCGGATCAATTCCTCCTGACGACCGGGAAGAGCCAGCGATGCCCGATCACGGAATTCGCCCTCCTCAAGTCCAACCACGAGTACGACTCTATCGCACCGGGCGGCAAGCTCGACCGCATCACGGATCGTTGCATCCTCGTCTGACGTCACATTCACATCCCACACAAGTGTGATTCTGCCGTTGCCGGGAGGTTCGAAATACTCCAGCCTGAGGCTGTACGCGCGGCCCTCGTCAAAGGTGAAGTCGGCCATGACGGTGCGGCACGACGTTTTGACCCAGTTGTCGATGACCAGGGAATCGTCGATGTAAAGGCGATACCCGTCGTTGCCCTCGATCCCAAGCCGGTGCCTTCCCGAAACGGGAGAGGTTAGCGTTCCGGTCCATCGGACGGAATAAAAGTCATAGGATAGCCGTTGAGGATCGGGTGAGAAGAGAGACCAGTGGAACTGCACGACGGGATCAACACGAACGAACACAGGCGCACCGGAGATCGTCACATTATTGAAATACTCGCCCATTAAGCCGTTCGCTGTGGAGTCTTCATATTGGCAGGAGAGATGTTCCGACGGAACAGTCACGTACTCAGAAGTCAGTCTCTTGCACCCGGCCGCGTACTGCACGTCGACCCGCGGTCCCAGTTTCTCCCTGAGACCATCGAGTATGCTGCATACCCGCACGGCGGGGGCACTGTAACCGCCAAAACGCGGTTCAGCCGCATCCGGTCCGATGACCGCGAGAGTTCCGGTCGTTTTGCTGAACGGCAGAACGCTGCGGTCGTTCTTCAGAAGTACGATTGATTCCCGGGCGGCGCGGAGCGCGAGCCGTTGGTGTTCGGGGGCGCCGGGGGTCGCAAACCTGTCGGTACTCACGTAGGGGTGCTCAAACAGACCAAGTTGGAATTTGGCTCGGAGTACGCGCGCCACGGCGGAGTCGATTACGGTGCTGTCAATTCGTCCATCGAGAAACGGCGGTATGAACAGTGTGTGATGGTCGTACGATGTCTGAAAGATGACATCGAGACCGGACGAAATCGCCCGCGCGCCGGCATCGGCATAATCGGCTGCCGTGAAATGCAAGACGTTGGCACCGCCAACAGCTCCGGCGTCCGATATAATGATGCCGTTGAAACCAAGTTCCTTCTTCAGAAGATGGTTGTTAAGCCAGTCACTTGCGGAGCAGGGGGCGCCGTTGAACGAATTGTAGGAGGTCATAACGGAGCGGGACCGGCCTCGTTTGATGCAGGCCTCAAAAGGCGGCAAATGCACATCGCGCAAAAAACGCTCGCTCATGAATATCGGATAGCTGTCACGGCCGCCGTCGCCGACGTTGGCCACAAAGTGTTTTGGTGTGGTAATCACACCAAGCCGCTCGAACTCTGAGACAAACGCGACGCCCATAGCGGCGGACAGAAACGGGTCCTCGCCGTAGGTTTCCTCGGTGCGTCCCCAGCGGACGTCCGACGCGATATTGACCACGGGTGACAACACCTGCCGTATGCCACGGTAGCGGCATTCCTGGGCTGTCGCGCGGCCCACATCGTGCATCAAGGCAGTGTCAAACGACGCTGCCAGGCCGATTGCCTGAGGAAAGATCGTGGCATCGCTCTGTACCAGACCGTGTAACGCCTCGGCGAAGAATATGACTGGAATACCGAGGCGGGTGTCTTCGACAAAGTGACGCTGGATGGCATTGGCGCGCGCGATCGGGTCCGCCTCGCCGGTTTCCGCCGCCACCTGCAGGCCAAACAGACCGCCGGTGTAGCGGGTTTCGTCGCCCATGAAGTCGCCGGCGATCATGAACAACTGCCAGAACTTCTCCTCCGCAGTCATGCGCGACAGGAGGTCCTGTGTTCGCAAGTCTACGGATGCAGAGGCGTCGCGATACAACTGAGCGTGAACCTGTGCGCCCAGCAGGAGCATGAGGACGCATATAATGTGTCTAGAATACTTTGATTTCATCGATGAATATCCAAGCCTTTCCCCCGAAGCCTTTGTGCCAGGCGGGGCAGTTCCTGAAGCTTGCTGTTTTCACTTTGACAAAGCGCGCCGGTTCCGGCGCGAACTCGACATCAAACGGCGCCGTCACGGGGTCGACCCGCTCAGGCGGGACTAGACTCCGCACAGTTCCGACGGTGTGAAATGCCTCGCCATCTTCCGACACCAAAAATTCGACCTCCTGCGGCATGAACACCCAGGAGAGGTTGTCCTGAAGGAAACTGGTTTCGATGCGGGTGACCGGTTGCACGGAACCGAGGTCAATAGTGACATCCATCTCCTCACCTTCAAAACCGAGCCAATGGAAATGGTAGTCGTCCCACCCCTTGAGACCGTCGGTCAAAGCAGCCGCTTCGCCCCGGTGGTACTTAGAACTGGCCGGGACCGCCAGAGTGACCAGGCGATCCAAAGCAAGATGCTCCTGCAGGGTGCCGTCGATGAACGTCCGCGTGGACGCGAGATAGTACTCCGGTGGGTTACCATGTTCCCATAGTCTTGTGATGCCGGCATGTTGACAGCGGTCGAAAAACGTTTGTAACAGCGCTTCAAGCTCGGGCCGGGCACGCCGGGAACCGTCGGCATCCCTCACGAAGAAGCCGCGTTCGGCGAATCCCAGCATTTTCGCCTGTTCAAGAACGGCATACTGGACGGGGAGGTGTGCCGTATGAACGTGAAGCAGGTACTCCGGATCGTCGCAGACAGCGGCTTCGGCCCGTGCGAATATTGCCTCATAGCGATCGAGCATGTCCGCCGACAGGTAGCCATCGTCTGACGGGTACGGGTAACCGTAGATCGACAGGTCCTCGCCGGAGCGGGCCAGGGCGTCGTGTTCGGCATCGATATACTCACGCACATAGGGTGCGGCGGCGCCGTAGTACCCGTGGAGGAAATCGTTCATGACCGAGTCGATATCGATGTACGGGTCCCAGAGTAGTTTGGCCAGGAGATACACACGCAACTCGGCGAACTCCCCCTGCAACGATGCCACGCCCTGTTCGAAAACAGAGGTGATGCCGTTTTCGACGAAAAACTGCATGTTGGGCTGAATGGTACGCAGATTCGGGAACGGACTGACGAGGTTGCGGAACTGCACCACATAGTCCCAGAGGAAGATGTTGTGGGTCAGGGCGGCCCAGTCTTTGAGATCACTGACAAAAGACGCGTTGGCGGGGTCCTCGGCGATCGGACGACTCCGATTGCAGTCGATACTGCAGAGCATGATGTTGACATTGGGAGCCGGTTTCAGATGCGCCGGAGCTTGGCGCGAATAGAGATAGGCCAGCGTGGAGATGGTTTTGTCGGGAAACTCATCGGCAACGCGATTTACAAAGGCGAGGATTGATCCGGCGGGGGAACCCTCGGCGCTGTCGAGTGCGCGGCAGCCGGCACAACCGCATGGGACGTAGGTATCGTTCTGGGATACCGACCAGAAGTTGGCGCCAGGGTTTTCCTCAATGCGACGGCGCAACTCGTCAACAACTACGCGAAGTACCTCGGGATTGGAAAGGCACAACTGCGCGTCGGCAACCCGCACACCGTTGTTTTCCGAGTAGTACTCCGGATGATCCGCGAAATACGTCGCGGGCGGCACGAGCGTTTTGAAGGTGTGGACGAACAACCCCCAGTCCTCCAGTCCGTCCAGTTTGTGCCAGGCATTGTATGCGGAGTCACGGATGTCCTGCATGCGAAAGGTGATACGCGGCACCTGGGTGTTATCTATCGGCGGCAGCACGATGGTGGGCGTGTGCGGGATCACCTCGAAAGAGACGCTGTACCGTCGACAACCCAGATACGTTTCGAGAAACGTGTACACGGCATTCTGAATGCCCTGATCGGACTTCGCTGTGAAAACGATATCACTACCTATGGTTCTGATGCGGAAGCCGTCGTCACCCAACGTCGCAGGAGTAATGTCCGGATCAACTGACGAGCCGACTTCAAACACAATACGGTTGCCGGTATGTGAACCCGTATCCTTGATCGGCAGAACAGCCCCGGAGACTCTTTGTATATACTGCCTGAGTGTTTCGCCGGCGGCTGTGATTTGTGGTGAAGTGTCGGTTGGCAGGCAGATGCAGAACTCACTGCTGCAGTTGGCAGTGAGTCGGATTGATGCGGCGGCACACGCATGTTGCGCGAGCAACAGCAGGAGGAAACAACAGACAGGGACAATCTGGCGACAGTGCGAGCGCATTACTTACTCCGGCATGATGCGGAATGCCCAGGCATAGCGGCAGGGCGGGTTCGTCCGCACGGATTCCGGCACATGGATAATACAGCCCTCCGCGGACCTTTCCCAGGTCATTGGCTCGTCAACTCCCAGCATGGAGACAGCGCTTCCCGGTGTGGGGACAAACGATGGGACAGCGATGGTCTGCGGGAGCGTGGCGGCAGAGTCGGCCGGGAGATAGACGGCGTTGATCGCTCCGTCGCGCATCCGGGTGTAACAAACTTCACCGTCTTTGTACGGTGCGACAGCCCGGGTGTTGTAGATGGCGTCGCCGTTTACATCGATCCACTCGCCGAGTTCCTTCAGGCGTTGCAGCGCCACCGGAGAAAGGGTACCGTCGGGGCCGGGGCCGATATTGAGCAGAAGATTCCCGCCTTTACAAACGATATCAACCAGCAGATGAATCAACCGGGAGGTGGGCTTGTACTCGTCATTGTTGACATAGCTCCATGAGGTGGCCATAGTCATGCACGTTTCCCAGACGTAGTCGAGAGCCTGCTCCGGGACTTACTGCTCGGGCGTGCGATAGTTCTGGTAGCGTCCCTCGACTGCACGGTCAACAATGATCAGGCCTGGTTGCAACTCGCGGCTCATGGCTGCGATTGTGGGCATGTCAATATTCTGATCACAGGGATTTTTCCCCCATCGCGGGGAGGTGGGTGTCATAGGCTGCACCCAGCCGCCGTCGAGCCAGAGAATATCAACGGATCCGTAGTCAGTCATGAGCTCTCGGATCTGGTTCTGCGTGAAAGTCGTGAACGCCTGCCATTTCTCCGGGTAGCGGTTGATGTCGTAATTAACGTTTCTGTCGAACGGCGGGAAGTAAGACCACCAGTAGTCGGGACAGTGCCAGTCGGCCTTGGAGAAGTAGGCGCCGATACCAAACCCTTCGTTGCGGAAGGCGGCAAATATCTCCCGCGTGATGTTGGCCTTCGGATTGGTGCTGAACGGACAGGCGGGATCGGTCACTTTGTAGTCCGTTTCCTTTGTGTCAAACATACAGAAGCCGTCATGATGTTTGGTGGTGAACACGACATACCGCATGCCGGCCTCTCCGGCCGCCGCAGCCCAGGCCGCCGGGTCGAACCGGGTGGGATTGAAGGTGCGCTGCAGCTTTTCGTATTCCCTGACGTAGGTGTAATAGTCGTGGGCGTACGGGCCGCGACGTATGGTCCAGTTTTCGTCTTCCGGGCAGATGCTCCAACTCTCCACAATGCCCCACTCACTGTAGATACCCCAGTGCATCAGGAGACCGAATTTCTGATCCTGAAACCACTCGAGTTTGTTGAGAACAAGTGGATCGGTTTCGCGCTCCTGCGACGAATCCGTCCCGGATGAACCATTGATCGGGGCCGACCAGAGTAAGCCGCAGATAACCAGGCCGGCAACTATCCGCTTCAAGGCGGTGGGTGACGTCATTCCCTACTCCTCGTGAAGAGCCGGATGGCACGGCTCGGATTGTGCTGGCAGGTGTTTGTCCCGGCGGCGGTTGTGATCACCGGTGTTGACTGTCGGAAGACAGAGGTATCGCGCGACGGGTAACGTGGGGCAGCCGGGGCAACGGCGGCACAGGTATAGATCGACGAAGAGCCGATGTGGGGGATGTCACCCGGCGCGAACTTCGGGTTCCG
>Ga0180007_10003547_pt1 | contig 17258 bp, 11 predicted proteins | sample MM_PC_MetaG_FD_121122 | JGI IMG/M metagenome (GOLD analysis project Ga0180007, IMG submission 121122) | Groundwater microbial communities from the Aspo Hard Rock Laboratory (HRL) deep subsurface site, Sweden - MM_PC_MetaG | ecosystem: Environmental > Aquatic > Deep subsurface > Groundwater... | reverse complement strand
GTAACATCCTTTGGCTGGACACAGTATTATGTAGATGTGCAGGTACCTGAAGATGCGTTATCACTATCGATGAGATTACATCCTCTAGGTAGATTCCAGGGTACTGTTTTCATGGATGCTATGGAAATCACAAAGATAAACGACGTTACAGAAATAGCTGGCGAACAATTTTTGCCAACCGAGTATAATTTATTCCAGAACTATCCAAATCCATTTAACCCAAGTACTATTATCAGTTACTCAATACCACAAAGTAGTATTGTAACAATTAGAGTTTTTGATATGCTTGGTCGTGAAATCAGAACATTAATTAGCGAAGAACAAAATGCAGGAATGCAAAAAGCTATATGGGACGGTAAAAACAATTATGGATCGAAAGTATCAAGTGGTACTTACATCTACAGAATTGATGCCGGTGAATTCCATATGGCAAAGAAAATGCTTCTACTTAAGTAATATTATTATGTGCCGGGGCTTAATCAGCTCCGGTACTTTTTCTTTTTGTACATTTTAATTAAATGGAAAATAAAATAAGGTGAATGTAATGTTCACTAAAATCATAGAATTATCTATTAAAATGACCTTCGTTTTCTTTCTGGTCAATTCCATATTATTTGCCGGCACTACAGGTAAAATATCAGGAAAAATAACCGACTCAAAAACCGGGGATGTTCTTTATGGTGCCAATGTTATTATTATGGGTACTATTATGGGAGCAGCTGCAGATTTTGACGGAGAATATTTTATTATAAATATCCCGCCAGGCACCTATAATATCAAGGCGTCACTCATTGGATACGGTTCGGTTACCATTAACGATGTACGTGTTTCGGTTGATCAAACTACAAAGCTCGATTTTAGATTATCAGAAGAATCTGTTAATATTGGGGAAGTTGTTGTCTCTGCTGAAAGATTAATTGTGCGGAAGGATTTAACTTCAACCGAATCAAAAGTTAGTGGAAGTGATATTGAATTGCTTCCTTTGGAGGATGTTTCATCTGTTGTAAATATTCAGGCAGGTGTTGTGGATGGTCACTTTCGTGGTGGTCGCTCGAATGAAGTTAAATACCTTATTGATGGTGTATCAGTCAATGACGCATTCTCAGGTGGTTCTTCTCTCGAGGTGGAAATTAATAGTATCGAAGAAATTCAGGTACTCACAGGTACTTTCAACGCCGAATATGGTGAAGCCTTATCAGGTGTAGTTAACCAGGTTACAAAAGTTGCAGGTGATGACTATACCGGCGATTTCTCCTTTCATACCGGCGATTATTTTACTTCTCGGGATGATTTGTTCATGAATATTGATGAAATGAATCCTGCTCATGCACAAAATTTTCAGGGGAGTTTAAGCGGACCAATTCCGGGACTGGAAAATCTTCTTAAGTTTTTCATATCCGGCAGGTATAATTATAATGATGGATATTTATATGGGCACCGTGTTTTTAATCCATCCGACTCATCAAACTTTTCTGCCAATGACCCAAACGATTGGCTGATAGGTTCCACAGGTGATAACGAATACGTTCCCATGAATTCTAATAGAAGGTACACTCTTCACGGCAAATTAGCTCTAAACGTTGGCTCTGGTCGTGGGATCGTTTTAAGCGGTATGTATCAGGATAATAAGTATCAGGATTACAACCATAGTTTTAAACTCAATCCTGATGGAAACTATCATAAATTTGACAAAAGCTATTTAACCAGTGTCGGTTATACTCATGTAATTAGTAACTCAGCATTCCTTGACTTTGTCGGTTCTATGCTTCGGACAGAATATGATCAATATGTTTTTGAAAATCCTTTAGATTCACGGTATGTAAGACCAGAAAGACTGAGTGATGTAAGTGGAAATGCCTTCCTTACCGGTGGAACGGAGAATTGGCAGTTTTTCCACACAACAACGACTTATTCCCTAAAGACAGATTTTACCTGGCAATTAAACAATACTCATCAGCTAAAGACAGGTATTGAGTATAAGTCCCATCAACTCGATTATGAAGATTTTCAGATTGTAATTGATGCAACAACAGGATATCAGCCAAGTCTTCCCGAAGAAGGATCATTCAACAACAATACCTATCAGGCTAAACCTTATCAGTTTGCCTACTATTTGCAGGATAAAATTGAACTGGACTATCTGGTTGTTAATGTTGGCGTAAGACTTGATTACTTTGAACCTGATGGCAAATATTTAAATGACCCGAATCATATTGCCGTTTTAGATGGCTTGCAGACACCATTTCCTGATTCATTGATGAGCGATGCAAGTGCCAAATATCAGGTGAGTCCACGCATCGGTATCTCTTATCCCATAACGGATAAAGGAGCAATACATATTTCTTACGGGCACTTTTTTCAAATACCCGCATTCGAATATCTTTACAGGAATCCTAATTTTAGAATTCCTTTAACCGGCGACTTCCCGGAAAATATAGGGAACACTATTGGTAACGCTGACTTGAAAGCACAGCAGACTATTATGTACGAAATAGGTCTGCAGCAGGAATTAACACCGGAGTTGGGTGTTAATATTACAGCGTATTATAAAGATATTAGAAATTTATTGGGTACTGAAATTCATATTAAAAATGAATTCAGAAAGTTTAGCAAGCTAATTAACAGAGATTATGGGGCCGTTAAGGGGCTAACACTCTCTTTCGAAAAAAGATTTAGCAGCGGCTTCGGTGCAAATTTAGATTATACATATCAGGTAGCCGAGGGAAATGCCTCTGACCCAAATGATGCATTTAATAAGGCACAGGCAAATCCTCCTATTGAAGCAAACAAACAACTTGTTCCGCTTAACTGGGATAGACGACATTCGCTTAATTTTACTTTTACGGGTGGTACTCCGGGTGATTTTATTATAAGTATGGTCGGACGCCTGGGCTCTGGTTTACCGTATACTCCTTCAGTTCAAAATCAAAGAACGGGGCTTGAAAATAGTGATAGCAGACCGGCTATCTTTAATGTCGATTTATACGTTACAAAATATTTCAACTTATTTGGGAAGAGAATTTCCGTATTTGCTAAAGTTTATAATCTGTTTGATACAGCAAATGAACAAGATGTCTTTTCCGATACAGGAAGAGCAGGTTATACACTTGAATTGACGCGTGCGCAGGAAGCCCCGCGTGGTGTAAATACTTTAGAGGAATTTTTTAATCGTCCAGATTATTATTCTGCACCTAGACAAATTGTTGTAGGTGCAACATTAACATTTTAGTTAGTTAATGTGGAGGTGATGGTGCTTTACCAGGCATTTTATATTAAACATTTAGTTTCTGTTATAATTACTCTGATCATATTTAGTAGTAATATTTCAGGACAACGGATTGTCGATAAGAACAAGGGTGACTATAACCAAACCAGAAAAGGGTACATGGATGGTAACCTGGCTGCAACTGTCTATTACAATTTTGGTGAGATTGCTGATTGGGAGAATGAACCAAGCAGGAGTGGAGTCTGGCCAAAAGGCACTAACCATACTTACGTAGATGGTGTTGCTATTATTGTTCAGTCCGAAACTCAGGATCCTTTCGGGAATATTATTCATCCTCTTGAAAGCAATTACTACGAGTTCACACGTTACGACAGATCGACTGGAGTTACTTATGGCTGGTGGCCCTTACCGGGTTACGCGGCTTCATATTCTTCATACCCTGCAAGAAGTGATGATGAAGCAACTTGGCCTTTAACCTGGCCGGACAGACCGAGCGAGTGGAACGGACTTTGGAATGGTTTTTTTGGTAAAGGGGTTAAAAACGCAGATGTTGAGACGTTTTTTGTCTTTGATGATAATGAGGATAAAGAATACATTATCAATAATGGGTTTTATGCTGACGCAGAAGATCACGATCGTGGTGGTCTTGGCATGCAGGTAAGAACAAGAGGCTTTCAATGGTCGCAGGTACTTGCAGAAGACGCTATTTTCTGGTACTACGAAATTACCAATATGAGCACTACAGATTATGATAGAACACTTTTTGCTCAGTATGTTGATTGGGGAATTGGCGGGCATGATAATTCCAGCAATAACGCCGGTGACTACAATGAATTGTTAGATATGTCGTATGCGTGGTCAACCGTTCCAACCGGAAGTCCGGGTAATTGGAGTCCAGTGGGATTGGCCGGATACGCGTTTCTTGAAAGTCCGGGTAAATCATTTGATAGAATTGATAATGATTTGGATGGACTAACAGATGAGAGTCGTGATAATGTAGCGTCAGTGAAAATAAATTCTCCTGATTTAGATCCTTACCTGCTAAGTGTATTTCGCGATACAACAAACTATTATCAGTTTTATGGTAAATCGTGGCAGCCTCATTGGGATGCTGATGAAAACGGTAATTGGAGAAGCTATCTGGATGCAAATGAAAATGGCCGGTGGGATGAAGGTGAACCCTTAAATGATGATGTTGGTACTGATGGTATTGGACCTTATGAAGATGGATACGCGGGCCCTGATTCGGATGAAACTGAAGGCAACGGCATTCCTAACCAAGGAGAACCAAACTTTGGATTGCTTGACAAAGATGAATCAGATCAGCTTGGCTTAACAGGATTTGCCATTTATCCGGTTCACAGATACGAGTTGGATAACGACGAGGAAAACTGGGGTGTATTATCGGGTCTTCCAACCCCGCATGGATCTTCACTAGTAGGTGTAAATCTCGCAAATTATTTCTCCTGTTATCTTTTCCCCATGGATGGTAGATATTCTTTTACTAATTCCAATGACGCAGCTCATGAAGCAGGGCAGACAGAAAGATTTTCAATGTCCATGATTTATGGAATTGATAAAGACGATTTATTTCGCAGGAAAAAGACCGTGCAGCAGATTTATAATGCTAATTATAGATTTGCCAAACCGCCTGAAAAACCAATTATTAAGGCAATTGCCGGTAATCAAAGCGTTACGCTTATTTGGGATGACAGGGCAGAGAAAACATTCGATGCCTTTTATCAGAAATACAATTTCGAGGGTTATAGAATTTACAGATCAACAGAACCGAATTTTTTAGAAGCAAAAGTAATTACTGATGCATACGGTAAAGCAATCTTCAGAAAACCTATAGCTCAGTTCGATTTGGTTGATGGAGTTAAAGGCTTGCATCCTATAGATGTTAATGGAGCCAAGTTTAATCTTGGTACCGACACAGGACTAAAACATTCCTATACTGATACTACTGTTCAGAATGGTCAGACTTATTATTACGCTGTTGTTGCCTATGATCAGGGATTCACGACGACAACTGTTGAAGGTGTGTTTGAAGGAATTCCACCCTCAGAAACTACCGCGATAATTAAGAGAGACATTAATGGAGATCTTCAAACGGATATAAACACGGCTGTTGTTGTACCAAGTTCTCCTGCAGCAGGATATATTGCTCCTGAACTTACATATTTTAATGCAAGCGGGCCTGGCACCGGCGATGTTAATATCTCAGTTGTTGATCCCGATTCAGTGAAAGATAATCATCATTATCGAATAGAATTTGAAGATTTTAGAGCATATCATAATAATCCAAAACCCTTTTATCGTTTGGTGGATTTGACAGAGAATGATACTTTAATTAACCTTACTCAGTTTGTTGGCTCTGAGGTTGAAACCAAATTGATTGATGGCTTATCATTAGTAATGAATAATGATACTACAGTTGTCCTCGATTATGAGAACTCAGGATGGATTGACGGGAACTCAAATTATTTGCCACCAGTTGGGTTTGACTCCAGATTTGCCAGCGCCTATAACACTAAAAAGGTGCTGTATCCGGGTGATTTTGAAATTGAACTTGTTGAAGCAGGACAAGGTGATCTGTCGTACCCGGCAACAACATTTGCTCAACCTATTCAATCTAACATTGTTGTCAGGAACCTTACAGATAATATTGATCATATGCAGTTTATATTTAGAGATGAAGATCATGATGAGTTATTTACTGAAGGTGATGCAATATTTATAACCTTTGGTAACTCAATTAATGAACCTGCAACAAGTGGAAGTAACCTTCATATCAGCTGGTCATTCTCATTAATCAAGGATACTACAATTGCTGAAGTGAATCAACGTCACCCCCAAATAGGAGATGTTTTCCGTTTTGCAACGAAAAAACCTTTCAGAAGTGGTGAGTATGTTGAGTTCTCAACAAGGGGCAAGTCTTTTGACGCTTCCCTTGCAACAAGTGAAATGGAGAATATTGCCGTTGTTCCTAATCCATATGTTGGGGCTGCAAGTTGGGAGCAACTGGGAACTGAAGTGGGTAGAGGTGAACGAAAAATATTTTTCATTCATTTACCAAATAAGTGTACAATAAGAATCTATAGTATAAGTGGAAAACACATTCAGACTATCGAACATGATACAGGGTTACTTGACGGACAAGAAGCCTGGAATTTAGTTTCTAAAGATGGAATGGATCTATCCTACGGAGTTTATGTCTATCATGTTGACGCTCCCGGAGTTGGAGAAAAAATTGGAAAGTTCGCAGTAATTAAATAGCATAAAATAAAAAGTTTATCAGATTTCGCGAGGAAAATAATGGCAAGCAATAATCTCGCAAGAATATTAGCGCTGCTGGTTCTATTTCAGACTGTTTTATTCACGCAAAATGTTTCAAAAACAGGAACAACTGCAGCCGCATTCCTGGAAATATCTGTTGGTGCAGCCGCTACTGGTATGGGAGGTGCATTTGTCAGTAAAGCCGATGATGCCACTGCGCTTTACTGGAACGTGGCAGGTATTGCTGGTATTGAACAGAATGAAGTAGTGCTTGTTCATACTGATTGGATAGCAGATACCAAGTTTGACTACGCCGGTTTGGTTATTCCGCTTGGTGAGTTCGGAAACCTGGGTTTCAGCTTTACTTCTTTAACGATGGATGATATGAAAGTCCGTACTATTGAGAAACCGGAAGGCACAGGTGAATATTTTACCTCTTCAGACATTGCTTTTGGGCTCTCATATTCACGCAGACTTTCGGATAGATTCAATGTAGGGTTTACCGCTAAGTATATTCAACAGTCCATTTGGCATATGAGTGCCACGGCAATAGCCATTGATGTGGGTACAACTTTCAAAACCGATCTCCTTAATGGAATGATAATTGGCGCATCAATATCTAACTTTGGTACTAAGCTGCAGATGAACGGAAGAGATGGAAGGTACTTTATACGAGTTGACGAAACTAAAGATGGTTCGAGCGATCAGATACCTACAAATATTGATATGGATGAATGGGATCTGCCATTAAATTTTCAAATTGGAGTCTCGACCAATGTTATTGAAGAAGAACAGTATCGCTTAACAGTGGCCATGGATGCCCTACACCCCAGTAATGATTACGAGAGTATGAATGTGGGTGCCGAGTTTTCCTTTAGTGATTATATCTATTTAAGAGGGGGCTATCAGTCTCTCTTTCTTAAGGATGCCGAAGGTGGATTATCCTTTGGTATTGGTGCAAATTCAAAAATGATATTTTCTGGTGTTTCTGTTAACTTCGATTATGCTTACAGGGATTTTGGTCGTTTGGAAGAAGTTCATACATTTTCAGTCAGAATAGCATATTAAGGAATTCGTGCAGGTTGAAGAATTTAGTAAAACATATTGCAATACTTATTATTTTTTGCTCTACTTCAACCTGGGCTAATTTTCAAGACTCTAAAATTACCGAGCCAAATGTAATAGCCACTGTTGATAAAATTGTTATAACTACTGACGAGTTTATAAATAGTTACGAATTTGGTCCCTCATTCGTAAAAAAACAACCCGATTCAAAACTAAAGCACCTAAACTATATGATAGACGAAAAGCTGTTGTCATTGTATGGTAAGGAATTAGGGCTTGACTCAACTGCTCAGGTTAGGGAGGTTGCGGAAGCATTCAAGAATGATATAATTACCGAAGCAATGTTTAAGGAGGAAATTCTTCCTAAAGTAGAATATTCTGAAGAAGAAATTGATTCGTTAGTTGTGCAAAAATCTCTTGAGTTGCAAATCAGATGGCTTTTCTCAAATGAAGATGATGAAATTAATCATTTCTATTCTGCTTTAGAATCAGGAGTGAGATTTGATACATTATTCTCAAAACAAATAAGAGATTCCATCTATTATGATATGCGATCGATGAATATCACCAGATATAATCTTGGAAAAAAGAATCCATTGCTAGCTTCAGTTATAGACACATTGCAGGCGGGCAATTATTCTCTTCCCATAAAAACAGGCGATGGTTGGTACATTGTGGAATTGAATAATGTCCTACAGAATATGGTTTATTCCGAATCAGATTTGCTCAGGTTACGAAAAGAGTCAGTTGAAGCAATCACTAAAATAAAAACTGATGAGTTATCAGACGCGTTTATTAAAAAGTTATATAATTCCAGCAATCCAGTAGTAAACAAAAGCACCTTTAATATTGCATTGGCTCATACAGCTAATTTTATTTTAACAAAAGAGTTGTATCAGGAGTGGGAAATAGCTGATTTACTAAAAGAATCTTTATCCGGGATAGGCACTATCGGAAAAGATGAAATTGGGGAATTGCATTTAGTTAATATGGAAGATGGAGTTATTACCCTTAATGAGTTTATGATTTGGTTCCGCACGATGTTTCAAAACTTGAAATTTGAGAAAAGTTCTCTTAATAAATATGGTTACTCACTTTACAGTGTTGTTCAAAGAATGATAAGAGACAGGCTGCTTATCAGGCATGCTTATGAGAATGACTATCAATATACCCCGGGCATTGAATCAGAACTGAAATGGTGGATGGATAAAATTGTTTTTAGTGCTGTAAGAAATGAAATAATGAATTCTATTTATTTAGAAAATAATGAAAAGGTACCAAGTTCTCCTTCTGCTAATGAAAGCGTGACAGAAAAACTTAATACAGAATTATCCATAAAGCTTTACCGGCTTTTGAAAGAACTTCGCGGTAAGTATGATATTTCTATCAACAAAGAATTATTAAAAAGTGTTAAAGTATCAGAGGAAAATAATTTCCAGGCAATTGATTTGTATGCGGTTAAGAAGGGTGGACTAATGCCTCGTACTCCATATCCAACAATTGATAATGACTGGCAATATTGGCAGTAATAAACGGAACAAAAATTGAAAAAACTATATAGTAAAAATATTTCATTTGTCATTTTGGTGCTTGCCATGACTTTTCTTTTTGGTTGCCAGGACTCTGATAATGGCAAAGAAAACGAATTCATTTACTGGTCATCCAACAACTCTAATGAAATTGATTATGCCAGACAAATTGTTAAAAAGTGGAATGATTCTCACGCGGATTATTTTGTTAAACACCAGCCCGTTCCGGAAGGACAATCAAGCGAGGAAGTAATTCTGGCCTCTGTTGTTGGCGGCACAACCCCGGATATATATTCAAACATGTGGGAAGGGGATGTTGAAGCCTATGCACAAGCAGGTGTTCTGATACCACTCGATACTTTGGCTGGATTTATGGAATTTCTTTATGCACGCTGTGATTCATCTGCTATTGAAGAGGTAAGATCTCAGAATGGTCATATTTATCAGATACCATGGAAGATTAATCCAATAATGTTGATATATAATAAAAATCACCTTGCCGCAATAAACCTTGATTCTCCACCCAGGACTTATTCCGAGTTTATGGAAGCAGGTAAAAGGTTTAAGAAAGATTTGGATGGCGATGGTTATATCGATCAATGGTTTGGATATTCTGAAGTTTTGGTTACCTGGTGGCAGAGGTTCTTTGATTTCTACCCATTGTACCTTGCTGCTTCTGGTGGTGCACCTTTAATAAAAGATAATAAAGCTAACTTTAATAATAAGTATGCAGTTGAAGTGTTCAGATTTTTAAGAGAGTTATACAGAAATAATTATTTCCCGAGAGAACGATTATCTGCCAGACAGGATCCGTTTTTGTCGGGAGTAATTGCTATCCGATTTACAGGTCCATGGGAAATTGCTCACGCGGAGCAATATAAACCGGAGGGGTTTGAATACGATTTTACCTCAATGCCTGTGCCTGATAGTAGCGATAGTATTCCATACACATATTGTGACCCAAAGAATACAGTTATTTTTAATACCTGTAAGAACCCTCAGGCTGCCTGGGAATTCTTAAAGTATTCCATGACTGAAGAAAATGATCTGCTCTTTCTTGAGGTAACGAATCAATTACCCCGTAGAAGCGATTTATTGGAAAATGTAAATTTCGATTCCTATTTTGAGAGAAATCCAATGATGCGGACTTTTGCAAAACAGGCAAAGCATGTTAGAGGAACAGACCAAACACCTGTGCTAAAAGAGGTCTTCGATTTAATTTCGCAGGAATACGAAGCTTGTGTAATTTATGATAGAAAAAGTCCGGAACAGGCAATAGAAGATGCTGCCAAGGCCGTTAACCTTCTGTTTTTAGACTAGGGGATTATGAAAAATAAATTAACTCCATATTTGTTAGTGTCGCCATATATCATTCACTTTATTCTATTCGTGGCCTTCCCGGTAACATTTTCTATTGTGCTTACTTTTCACAAGTGGAATATCATTTCACCCATGGAATATACCGGACTGACAAATTATATAAGGTTATTCAGCGACGCCACTTTTTGGAAATCATTGGGTAATACTCTTGTTTTCCTCGTGATTCATATTCCCCTACAGATTATTGTTGCCCTGTTAATTGCCGAAATCCTGAATCAGAATCTAAAATTCAGAGGCTTCTTTCGAGCGGCTTTTTTTCTTCCTGTCGTGGTTTCTGGTGTTGTGGTAACAATCTTATGGCAGCAGCTGTACGGGTTTGATGTCGGGTTGCTAAACAGGCTGCTCGTTAAAATAGGATTGAGTAAAATCGGATGGTTGACAGATCCAGATATTGCCATGCCATCAATCGCCATTATGGCTACCTGGAAGAATGTGGGACTGTATGTAATCCTTTTTCTTGTTGGTCTTCAAACCGTGCCTAGTCATTTTTATGAAGCGGCTGACTTGGAAGGTGCGACCCGCTGGCAGAAGTTTTTCAAAATCACGATTCCGATGATCAACCCAACAATATTTATGGTAGTAATTCTTTCAACTATCGGTGGGTTTTCGCTCTTCATTGAACCGTATGTAATGACTGGTGGTGGTCCGCTTAATAGTACGATTAGTGCGGTCTTATATATTTATAAGCAAGGCTTCTTCTACTACCACATGGGATATGCTTCAACATTAGGAATATTCTTTGCTGGTATCATACTCTTGGTAGTTGTGATTCAGAAAAAATTTGTAGAGAGGGATTAGGCATATGAAAAAGGCGATATTTTATATTGTACTGGTGATTGCAGCCTTGCTGTTCATTTATCCCTTTATTTGGATGATAGCTGCCTCAATAGCTCCGGAAAACGAAATTGGAACTCTGACCTTATTACCATCAGGGTTTTCGCTCGATAGTTATTTCCAAATGTTCGATAAAATCCCTATTGGCAGAGCATTTGTAAATAGCATGATTGTTGCTTCGTCAATCACCCTTGGTGTTCTTGTGCTTGGGTCAATGGTTGGTTATGCTTTATCAAAATTGGAATTTAAGGGACGGGATCTGATTTTTTACATAATCATTTTTACTATGACATTGCCTTTTCAAATAACACTTATTCCGCAATATCTTTTAATCGTAAAACTGGGCTGGGTTGATTCGTACATGGGTTTAATAATGCCATACCTCATGAACGCGCTTGGCATAATAATGTTCAGGCAATATTTCAAGACAATTCCTCAAGACTTAATAGATGCAGCACGTTTGGATGGATGCGGTGAGTTAAAAATAATATTCAGGATTTTATGGCCTAATTCCATTCCAGCTTTGGTTACTATTGGCATCATTACTTTCATGGCTTCATGGAACGAAGTTCTCTGGCCTTTAATTGTTATTCGAGACGAAGCCTTAATGACCATGCCTCAACTGGTAACATTATTTGCAGTTGGCGGCAGAGCAGACTCACAATTAGGAGTAAAACTTGCAGCCGCAGTTATGTTGGCGTTACCAATAATCATAGCCTATCTCTTCTTCCAAAAATATTTCATTCAGAGCATGGCTTCTTCAGGCATTAAAGAGTAAGGACTGTTATGGTAGAAAAACTAAAAATATTTATTAACCCTAATCCTTCAAGAGTTCTACTGCGTTTTCTCCGACTTAGTGATAAGAGAAGTTTACGAATTACAGAAAGCATACTTACGAAAACGGAAAATGAAGTTGCCAAAATATTGGTTTCCGTAAGAAGTGAATTTGAAAGCAGGCATAGAAATTTTGATAAGAGACTTCTTGAGAATTATAAAGTAATTGAATCCAGACTGGCTTTCAATCGAAACATTTCTCAAAATAAAAAACTGCTTCTTGGCGCTGTTTTCAGTATGGAGTATACAACTGAGGCTTCAGCACTTTTTAATCCATCAATAGCTCGTCACCCCATTCAGGATGACTATGACCGGCTTAAGTTCATTCTTAGTTTAAGATCAACAGGAGAGGGGCATATTTCTTCGATCTCATTCAGAGAGGGCTACCTGACCAGCGATGGGATTATCGATCTTTTACCGGGTAATAGCTTTGTTACTCCCGGCAAAAAAATAATGAGTGATTCGAATAAAAGTGAATTGATTGCTGACCAGGATATTTCTTCTAACTATGATGTAGAATTTGGGGACGACACTGATATTAGTGAAAGAACACTTTATCCATACTCAACTGCAGAAAGCATGGGGATGGAGGATGTGAGATTTGTAGAATTTATTGAAAATAACGAATCTACATATTACGGCACATACACCGCTTATAACGGAAGGTCCATCAGAACCCACATGATTGAGACAAAAGACTTTAAGTTTTTCAAGATAAGAAGTCTTTCCGGGGAAGCTTCTGTTGATAAAGGATTAGCTCTCTTTCCACGGAAGATAGGAGATGACTATTGGATGATCTCGCGACAGGATGGCGAGAGTTTGTATACCATTAGTTCAAAGGATATTTACAATTGGGAATCCCCACAGTTATTAAAGTTGCCTGAATTAGATTGGGAAATTACTCAGATTGGTAATTGCGGATCACCTATAGAACTGGATGAAGGATGGTTGCTGCTTACACATGGAGTTGGTTTTGTCCGTAAGTATGTAATCGGAGCCATACTATTGGATAAAAATAATCCCAATAAAATAATTGGTGTTATGGATGAACCACTATTGGAAGCAGTAGGAAATGAGAGAAATGGGTATGTCCCGAATGTTGTCTATTCTTGTGGTTCAATCAACTATAAGGATAATATCATCATTCCATACGCAGTTTCTGATACATCCAGTTCTTTTGCTACAGTATCAATCAAAGATGTACTTGCAAAAATGAAATGATAAATAAATGTTGTTAAGTTAAGGAGATAAGTATGGAGATCTTAAGATATACGAAGAATCCAATATTAACCAGGGATAATGTTCCATTCAGAGTGAATAGCATTTTTAATCCCGGCGCTGTAAAGATGGGGGATAAGTATTTATTGTTATGCAGAATTGAAATGCCAACAGGAAGATCCTCTTTTGTATTGGCAGAAAGCAATGACGGTAATAGTTTTATCGTTTCTGATAAACCATGTTTAACGCCCAAAAACCACGGAAAATATTTTAAATATGTTGAGTGGGGCATTGAGGATCCAAGGATCACAAAAATAGGTGACGAATACTTTATTACATATACCGGGTTTTCCAGCTACATGCCATTAGTGATGTTAAGTAAAACAAAAGATTTTAAAACATTCGAAGTACTTGGTCCAATATCTGAACCATCGAATAAGGACTGTGCAATATTTCCGGAAAAGATCAATGGGTTTTACTGGAAACTTGACAGACCGGCGGCTGAATCACGCAGGGATATTTGGATAAGTAAAAGTACTGATTTAATACATTGGGGTGTACATGAGTTTGTTACAGAACCAATTCAAGGATCTTGGGAACAGGACAAAATAGGTGCTTCTACTCAACCAATAAAAACAGACAAGGGTTGGCTTCTTCTTTACCATGGAGTTCGTGGTTTTGGTATAGGGACACTCTATAAATTAGGCGCAATGTTATTAGACTTGAATGAGCCATGGAAAGTGATTGGTCGTACTACTGAACCAATTTTATCTCCACTACTCGATTATGAGAGAGTTGGTGATGTTAATAACGTGGTCTTCTCGAATGGTTGGATAGCCGAGGAGAATGGAGATGTTAAGGTTTATTACTCAGGAGCAGACAGCAATATTTGTTTGGCGGAAACCACAATCATTGAATTACTAAACCTTTGCAAAAAGAGTTAATTATGCCTTCTATAAAAAAATATCTTGCCGGGTTTGCTATAATCATTAGCATTTTTATAACCATCAATAATTGCCAGAGTGATGTTCCTGAAACATCAAAGTCAGAGGTGAACCTCAACCATCTTGATCATCTTTATGAAGATGTTTTCTTTATGGGGGATACTGTCGGTATTGTTCACATATATTGTGAATACCCGGATTACAAATGGGTTGATGATTCTGATGAGGGAATAGCCTGTATTGATGATGTTGCTCGCGGTGCAGTTGTTTACTTGAAAGATTATGAATTATCAAATTCACAGTCTAGTCTTAAAAAAGCAAAACGGTTATTGAGCTTTATAAGTAAAATGCAGGCGGAGAATGGATGGTATTATAATTTCGTTTTCCCTGACCTTAGCATAAATGAAACGCATCAAAACAGCGTGGCGCAACCTGGATGGTGGTCATGGCGTGCTATATGGGCTCTTCTGAACGGTTATAAAATATTTAATTCAATTGACGCACCGTACGCCCTTGAGTTGAAAAATCAATTGGATTCCACAATGCCTTTAATCAAAGAATATTTGCCTAAGACTGAGTTACTAAAAACGGTTGAGGGAATACAAGTACCAACCTGGCTGCCTTATGAATCAGCCTCTGATCAGGCTGCGTTGATTGTTATTTGTCTTACGGAGTATATGCAGTTGTTTGATGATACGTCGTTGATCCCATATGCCAATAAACTGGCTGATGGAATTGTAGCCATGCAGGTTGGCTCTGAAACTGAATTCCCTCATGGTGCTTTTCTATGCTTTGACAATTTATGGCATGGGTGGGGAAGTTCGCAATCCTATAGTCTTTTGATTGCCGGTGGTTATCTAAATAATCCCAAGTATATTAATGCAGCTCTTTTTGAAATCGATAATTTTCATCGTTACTTGATTGAGAATAAATTTTTACAGGAATTTTCAATTGAGAAAACTGAATCTGGTTATAACACATTATATGAAAAAGAATATCCTCAAATAGCTTACCAATTACGGACTATGCTTTATGCATCTACGGAGGCATATAAAGTTACTGGTGATTCAAAATATCTTAAGTTCTCTGAAGAAATTCTTAAATGGTTTTCTGGTAAGAATTCTGCAAATACACCTATGTATGATCCACTGACTGGCAGATGCTTTGATGGTATACAGAACGAAGGGTATGTGAATAAAAATTCCGGTGCTGAATCTACAATTGAAGCTTTACTGGCAATACTCCAACTCGAAATTGCTCAAAAATAATTTATTAATTATTTGTCGCTGTATCAGGGAATTTAATGCTCAATAAAATTATTGAAGACTATTTGATTTTAGAACCTGCTGATATTGATCTTCAAAGATCACCTCTCAGAGTGGGTATAAAAGAGGAAACATTTGTTCTTGGAACTTTTAATCCCGGAATGGAGAGACTACCTAATGGTAATATTGTGCTTATGGTAAGAGTTGCTGAAGCAATTACAAATAATCCAGAATCAAAGGAACATTCATACATAAGGTGGGACAGTAAGTCAGGCTTTGTGCTTGAAAAATTATCCTATGATGATCTGGATAGGAGTGATCCGAGAAAATTTATTTATAAGCATAATTTGAATAAAACTTATTGCCTCACATCTTTTTCATGGCTGCTTCCCGTTGAGCTTAATAGTAGCGCAAGTGAGATTGTAGAGATTCATTATAACAAAGCCATTATCCCAACTAATGAATATCAGGAATATGGAATTGAAGATGCGAGGATTACGAAGATAGATGAAACATATTACATGACTGCTTGTGCGGTGAGTTCGTTAAGGCATTCAACGGTTTTATACAAATCCGGGAATGGACTTGACTATGAGTATCTAGGTGTTATTCTTGATCATCAGAATAAGGATATGGTTCTTTTTGCTGAGAAGGTTGATGATTTTTATTATGCGTTAACGAGACCGATTGGTGATCATTATTTTTACTCAAAGACTAATTTTGTTGGCCCGACAATTCAGATGTCAAAGTCGCCCGATCTTATTCACTGGGCTCCTGTTGAAGAGTTCAAAATGCGTATTTATAAAAAATTTGGCGATATAATGAAAGTGGGAGGCGGTGCCCCACCGATTAAGTATAAAGATTCATGGTTAGTATTATTCCATACAGCTAATCAAAAAAGTAATGTAGGTATGTATAACACCAGCTATATGCTCCTGGATTTTGCCAATCCCTCAATAATAAAAGAAGTTGATTTGCTTACTCCATTCTTGTCTTCTAATCCCGAACTGACTAACCATCTTGATGAAATAAAGTATATGGATGATGTTGTTTTTACTACGGGTGCAATAATTGACAAAGAAAGTATTGTGATTGCTTCCGGTGAATTAGATCTTTGCTGCAGAATAACGAAAATGATGATTTAGGAAAAAGGAAAAATGATGACAAATACAAGAATTATAGCACTTAACAATGAATGGTATTATAAATTACATAAGAACCATAAAAAATTATCTCTTTCGGATGTATTAGATAAGAAAATAAAACAATTCACAAAGACCAATATTCCAGGTTCGATACTCAATGATTTACTGAAGAACAAAATTATTGCGGATCCATTTTATTCCGATAATGAAAAGATGGTCGATTGGGTTTCGGAATGCGATTGGGTTTATAAAAAAGTATTTGATGCGGCAGACCTCTCTTTTGATACTCTTGTTTTTGATGGTATCGATACTGTGAGCGAAGTATGGTTTAATGGTAAGCTGCTTGGTGTTACAGATAATATGTTTCGGCAATATACTTTTGGTATATCAGAGATAATAAAACCTAAGAAAAATGAGCTCAAGGTTATTCTGCTTTCTCCAATAAGCTATGCAAAAGCAGAAGAACTAAAGTATGGCAAACTGCCTGTAGCACTTAACTCTACCAGAGCATATATAAGAAAGGCGCAATATTCTTTTGG
>Ga0180007_10003546_pt1 | contig 17259 bp, 17 predicted proteins | sample MM_PC_MetaG_FD_121122 | JGI IMG/M metagenome (GOLD analysis project Ga0180007, IMG submission 121122) | Groundwater microbial communities from the Aspo Hard Rock Laboratory (HRL) deep subsurface site, Sweden - MM_PC_MetaG | ecosystem: Environmental > Aquatic > Deep subsurface > Groundwater... | reverse complement strand
ACCAAGCCTTCTTGGACGGTCTGCCCAAAGATGAAAAGACCAAGGAAAAGGCAGCCAAAAACGCTGCCTAAAAATCACCCCGCCAAGGGCGGCAGTGTCAGGTAAATACTATCTCTGTACAGAAGGGGTGATCTTGGCGCAACGCTGACTGTAGATTAAGCCCTGTCACTTGGTGGACAAGCAATACATTGACGATGCATATTACATTAAGCGATCGTTCTAATTGCGAACCGTTAAAACACTTTCTACAGCCTTTCTAATAGAATCTCTATGTGTGTTATCAGTCAATACATCTATTTCATTTTTATAGAAATTACTTCTATATAAGAATAATTTAATGTTATTCAAATGTGTAGCACACCTTCTCGCCCCTTCGTTTGCTATCAAAAACGGATCTATCACACCGTCGTCAATGCTAAGACTTTGCTGAAGTATACATTTTGAATAATCATGTTTCATCCTTTCAACCTGACTAGATTCCTCTGGCCTCATAAAATCAAGCCTTCTATAATCAGGGCCACCACAAGCAGTAAGCGACAGCCCCAAAAGCACACCAAGTACAACAAATATTTTTCCCATGTGACGCCCCTTTTAATATTTACTTCTTATTATAGTATTTTTAGAATACGTTCAACTATTAACAATACTCGACCTTATAACTATGATATTCTCTAACAAAACTTTCAACCACTAAGTTCGCCTTGGCGGCCTGCCACACCGCACAAATTCAAGTTTCAGTGGGGCTAGCAAGTATCTTTTTTGCAGCGAGATACATAACAAAAAAGGGCCAGCACTTTCATGCTGACCCTTTATTCCTTTTTCTGGTGCGCCCGGCAGGAATCGAACCTGCGGCCTACGGCTTAGGAGGCCATCGCTCTATCCAACTGAGCTACGAGCGCACCCTGGTTCCGGGAATGATAGACCAACTTGCCGTCGGCAACCAGCCCGGAAGCCGGATTAAGTAGCCGAGCCCCCTTGAAATTGCAACCGCTTTCTGGCCGGACCTGTCCCCCGGTCCTGCCGCAGCCAAGGCGTGCCAACACAATCCCCCAAAAACATGTGAAAATATCGGCACAACCGGTTTACACAAGGTTCGGATGCTTTATAATACCTAACATCTCGGGTGGCTTTCGCTGCCAGCTGCACGCCGCCCGCACCATGCAAAAAATCCATAAGGAGGACATACACTTGCTTAAACGACTCTATTCCGTATTGGCTCTCCTGATCATGCTGGCCGTCAGCGCCTCGGCAAACGCCGCCACCGGCTTGCCCGAATTCACGGAACTGGCCGCCAAGGCCGGAGACGCCGTCGTCAACATCAATACCGTCAAGCTGGTCAAGCAATCCGACCAGATGAAGGAATTCTTCCAGTTCCGCAAACGCGGAACACCCTTTGACGATTTCTTCGACCAGTTCGAAAAACGCTTCAAAAACGCCCCCGACGATAAACCGCGCAAGGAACGCTCCCTTGGCTCGGGCTTCATCATCTCGACTGACGGGTACGTGGTCACCAACAACCACGTCATCGCCGAAGCCGACGAAATCAAGGTCAAGCTCCAGGGCGAGGACGAGTCCTACGACGCCGAGCTCATCGGCCGCGACCAGGAAACCGATCTGGCGCTCTTGAAGATCAAGCCCAAAAACACCCTGCCCACCTTGAGTTTCGGCGATTCCGACTCGGTCAAGGTCGGCCAGTGGGTCATGGCCATCGGCAACCCCTTTGGCCTCGACCACTCCGTCACTGCGGGCATCATCAGCGCCAAGGGCCGCATCATCGGCTCCGGCCCCTTTGACGACTTCATCCAGACCGACGCCTCCATCAACCCCGGCAACTCCGGCGGTCCGCTGCTGAACATGGACGGCGAGGTCATCGGCATCAACACCGCCATCATCGCCTCGGGGCAGGGCATCGGCTTCGCCATCCCCGCGACCATGGCCAAGCGCGTCATCGCCCAGCTTCGCGACAACCAGAAGGTCTCGCGCGGCTGGCTGGGCGTGACCATCCAGGCCGTGGACGAGAACACGGCCAAGGCCCTGGGGCTGCCCAAGCCCTATGGCGCCCTCATCGCCTCCGTGATTCCTGACCAGCCCGGCGACAAGGCCGGCATCAAGGCCGGGGACGTGATCGTCAAAATCGAAGGCCAGGAAGTGAAGGACGCCAGCGACCTGTTGCGCACCATCGCGGGCTTCGACCCCGGCAAGAAAATCGAGTTCACGGTCTGGCGCGGCAGCCGCGAAAAGAAGCTCAAGGCCACCCTGGGTGAACGCGACACCAAGCTGCTCACCCAGAAACAGCCCCAGGCCGAGCAGGAGCAAGCGACCAACGCATTCCTGGGCATGTCGGTGCGCCCCGTGACCGAAGAAGAGGCCACGGCCCTGGGCCTGACCGATGCCAAGGGACTGCTCGTCACCGAGGTGGCGGCCAACTCCCCGGCCCAGGAGGGCGAAGTCCGCCCCGGCGACGTCATCACCCAGGCCAACCAGACTCCTGTCCTGACTCCTAAGGACCTGGAGAAAATCCTCGCCACCGACGCCAAGGACAAGGGCGTCCTGCTGCTGCTCATCCAGCGCCAGGGTCAAAGCGTCTTCAGGACCATCTCCCTGCCCAAGGACTAGCCACAAACAAACCGCCAAGAACCACCAAGGGGGCCGCAAGGCCCCCTTTTCGTGGCTCTGCCCCCCGCGGCACCCCCTTTTCGCCGCCCTGCGCACTCGACCCTGACTTTCGCCTCTGCTATGTCTGACCCGGTCCAATTGAACCCGCAACCGGCCACCCGCCCACAGGACAACAGCCCATGCCGAGCATTCCAGCGCCCAGAGCCAGCCGTCTGACCATCCCCTGCCGCCTGTCGCACCTGGCTCCGGCAGCGGCCTTTATCCGCGCCGTGGCTCAGGCCTTCGGCTTCGAGGACAAGGATGCGGCCCTCCTGGCCCTGGCCACCGAGGAGGCCGTGAACAACGTCATCACTCATGGCTACGGGGGCGAATGCGACGAACAGGTCCTTCTGGAAATCGTCGAGGAACCCGGACAGTTGCGCATCGACCTGACCGACCAGGGCATCCCCTTCGATCCGGGAACCGTCCCGGACTATTCGCCTGAAAATCCGGACCTTCCGGGCCTGGGCACCCACCTGATACGCCGGGCCGTGGACGAGTTGGAATTCGAGATTCTGGGCCGCGAAGGACGGCGCACCCGCATGGTCAAACGCCTGCCCCAAGGCCGCGTGGATCGGCAGCCCGGTGCGGCGCTGGGCGAGCGGGGGGCCGGGAAGGACCTGACCCCAGCCCCGACCGGAGCAACGCCTTCCTTCACGGTACGCGCGCCGCGCCCGGACGAGGCCCTGGCCATCAGCCGCCTGGCCTGGAGTGCCTACGGCTACGGCTACGAGGAATACATCTACCACCCGGAACGCATCAACGCGGCCATCGCAGCCGGCCATCTCCTCTCGCAGGTGGCGATCAGCGAGCCGGATGGGGACCTCATGGGCCATCTGGCCCTGAAATATTCCGAGCCGAACGCCCCCCTGCCTGAGATGGGCGTAGCCTTCGTGAATCCGCGCTATCGGCGCTCCGGCGTCTTCCGCGACCTGAACGACGCCTGCATCCGGACCGCCCAGAAACACGGGGCCGAGGGCTTTTTCGTCCAGGCCGTGACGAGCCACACGGCCTCGCAATCCATGGCCGGATCGATCGGACTCGCGCCCACGGCCCTGAACCTGGGCATCCTGCCTGCGGGCATCATTTTCAAAGGGCTGGGCTCCGCCGGGCAAAAGGAATCCGCCCTGACTCTGACGCGTCTGTTCAGGCCCTCCCCCAGGGTCCTCCATCTCCCACCCCGGCACCGCAGCATGGTCGAGACCATTTTCAACTGGCAGGGGATCACCTGCCAGCAGCCGGACCAAGCTCCCACGGCTCCCGCCACCCCTCGGGGCCGCCTGCACGGTCTGGTCTTGCCCGGGGGTCTGAACAGCGCCGTGATTGAGGTCCTGGAATACGGCGCCGACACCATCCTCGAGATCGCCCGCCTCGCGGCGAGCTGGGGCAAGGAAGGAGTGGACGGCGTGTACCTCTCGCTGCCCCTGGACGAACCAGCCACAGCGATGATCTGCGAACGCTGTGAGGCTCTGGGTTTCTTCTTCGCCGGAGCCACGCCGCTCGGGCTGCACGGCCGGGATTGCCTACACCTGCAGATGCTCTGCGGCATCGAGCTGGATCCCGGGCGACTCCAGCTGGCGGACGAGCGAGCCCTGGAATTGCGGGATTACGTGCAGCGGGAACGGGCTCGCGCAGCCGGGGCCTGAGGCCACTCCCCTGACATCCGTTTATTTTTGGCAAGGCACGGCGAGGAGTTCTCCGCTTGCGCGGGATTCGGGCTTGCGGCATGGTGGGTGCGCCATGCGAAATCAAACAGACACCATCACCTTGCGCACAGGCTGCAAGGTCAATCTCTACCTGGAGATCACAGGCAGGCTGAACAACGGCTACCATACCCTAGGCACCCTGTTCTATCCCCTGCCAGAGCCCCACGACACCCTGACCCTGGCCTTCGGCCCCGAGGGTGGCGGCTTCTCCCTGTCCGCCAATGACCCGCAACTGGAGTCCGATTCCAACACCATCGCCAAGGCCTGGCGAGCATTCGCCCAGAGTACGGGCTTTGCCCCGGCTTTGGCCGTGACCCTGGACAAGGGCATCCCCATGGGCGCGGGGCTTGGGGGTGGCAGCGCCGACGCCGCCGTGATCCTGCGCGAGCTCAATGCCCGGGCCGGCGAGCAGGCCTTGTCCGCGGACGAATTGAACCAACTGGCCGCCTCCATCGGCGCGGATGTGCCGTTCTTCCTGCTGGATGGCCCGGCCTGGGCCGAAGGCATCGGGGAAAGACTCCATCCCGTTCAGATCGACCTGCGAGGATTGACCCTGGTCCTGATCTGCCCCTCCGAGCATGTTTCCAGTGCCTGGGCTTACCGGGCCTGGGACGAATCCCAGACAAAACGCTCCCCAGGCGTTGAAAACACGCATGGTTTCTTGACATGCGCCCAAACTGAGTTTAAAAACTCCCCTCGCTCCCGAATCCTGCTTTACAATAGCTTTGAGGACGTCGTTTTTCCGTTTCATTGCAACCTACTGCAATTCAAAGAAAAACTTCTCATCCTCGGAGCAAGTGCAGCGGTCCTGAGCGGCAGTGGGGCCAGCATCCTCGGCCTTTTTCGTGATTCGGGGCTCGCCGAGAGAGCCCGTGTTGAATTCGAAAAGCAGGGCATCCCCACGCACCTGCATTGTTGTTAATTGCTGGGGTGTGGCCAAGTTGGTAAGGCAACGGGTTTTGGATCCGTGTACCGGTGGTTCAAGTCCTCCCACCCCAGCCATATTTTTGTAAGGAAACTGCACGATGGCTATCGGCGAACTGAAGATCATGACTGGCTCGGCCAACCCCAAGTTGGCCAGCGAAATTTGCGACCACCTGGGCTGCGAATTGACGCAATGTCTGACAGACACGTTTTCCGACGGCGAAATCCGTGTGGAGATCGGTTCCAATGTGCGCGGCGCGGATGTTTTTCTGGTGCAGCCCACCTGTGCACCGGTGAACTTCCACCTGATGGAGATGTGCATCGTGCTGGACGCCCTGAAGCGAGCCAGCGTCGGGCGCGTCACTGCAATCGTGCCCTACTACGGCTATGCGCGCCAGGACCGCAAGGTCGCACCGCGAGCGCCCATCACCGCCAAGCTGGTGGCAGACTTCTTGACCGTGGCGGGCATCGACCGCCTGGTCACCGTCGATCTGCATGCCGGACAGATCCAGGGCTTCTTCAACCTGCCCGTGGACAACCTTTACGCCGCCCCGGTCCTGCTGGCGCACCTGCGCACCACGGACGATGACCTGGTCATCGTCTCCCCGGATGCAGGCGGCGTGGAACGCGCCCGCGCCTACGCCAAGCGCCTGGGCGCCGGCCTGGCTATCATCGACAAACGGCGCGACGCGCCTAATCAGGCCAGGGCCATGAACGTCATCGGCGATGTGAAAGGCAAGACCGCCATCGTCCTGGACGACATGATCGACACGGCCGGGACCATCGTGGCCGCCGCCGACGTGCTCATGGAAAACGGCGCCAAGAATTGCATCGCCTGCGCCACCCACGCCGTGCTTTCCGGCCCGGCCGTCGAGCGGCTGGAAAATTCCCTGTACTCCCAAGTCGTTGTAACCAACTCCATCCCGTTGAACGACAAGGTCGAGAAGTGTTCAAAGATCAAAGCCCTGTCCCTGGCCAGCCTGCTGGGCAAAGCCATTCACAACATCCACACGGAATCGTCCGTGAGCGTGTTGTTCGTATAATTTAAAAAAAACCACCCGCCAAGGCCAAGCGGCCCGCCGGCAGGAAAATAGGCGAGAAGGAGAATACCAACATGTCTGAACAGATCACCCTCAAGGTCGTCAAGCGTGAAGAGAAGGGCAAGGGCCCTAATCGCCAGCTGCGCATGAAGGGCATAGTCCCCGGTGTGTTCTACTCCAAAGAGTCGAACATCCCCGTCAAGATGGATCTTTTGCCCCTGGAAAAGGTTTTCAGGCAGGTTGGCACCTCCCACCTGATGACCCTGGATATCAATGGCGAGGAGCCCCAGCCGGTCATCATCAAGCAGCTGGTCCGTCATCCTTATAAGAACCGCATCGACCATGTTGACTTCTACGGCGTCGACATGAAGAAGACGGTGCGCATCCAGGTCCAGATCCAGACCACCGGCAAGCCCGTGGGCATCGAAAAGGGCGGCGTGCTGACCATCTACCGCGATTCCATTGATATCGAATGCCTGCCCTCCGACATCCCCGAGATCATCACCCTTGATGTCTCTCTGCTGGAAGTCAACGAGAGCATCAACGTGCAGGACATCGTAATGCCCAAGGGCGTCACCGCCCTCTTTGACGAGAATTACGCAGTGGCAGGTGTCGACGCCCTGGCTGAAGAGGCCGAGGACGAGGACGCCGAGTCAGAGTCCAAAGAATAAGACCGAACGCCAATTGACCATGCCGAGGGCTCTGGAGGCGTCTCCGGAGCCCTCGTTCTTTGTCGGACCAGGACCAGACCCAATGCCTGTGCGACATGGGCAAGACCTTGAGCCTCTGACGCCATGAAAAACTACTCTCTGCTCATCGCCGGCCTGGGCAACCCCGGACCGGAATATGAACTCACCAGACACAATTTCGGTTTTCTGGCCGTTGATCATCTGATTGATCGATCAGGCGGCCCGGACAAGTGTCCCAGGATCGAGATCCGAGGCGACTGCCTGACCTGGGAATGCCAACCCGTGCGCAAACTGCCCAAGGTGCTGCTGACCAAGCCGCAGACCTACATGAACCTTTCGGGCGTGGCCGTGGGCAAGCTGGCCAATAAATTCGAACTTCCCCCGGATAGAATCCTTGTCATCCATGACGACCTCGACCTTGAACTGGGCCGAATGAAGCTCAAGATTGGCGGCGGAGACGCTGGGCACAACGGCATCAAGTCCATTGCCGAACACCTGGGATCGGCGGCCTTCATCAGACTGCGGCTGGGCATCGGACGGCCCGAGGGTCAAGGGGGAACCAGGGACTACGTGTTGGATGGCTTCGAACCACAAGAAGCCGAAATCGTGAATAAAGTCCTGGCCAATGCCATCAAGGGCATCGTCATGCTGCTGCGGATGGGCTTGCAGCCTACTGTGCAGCATATCAACAGCTTCGACGCCCGACCAAAGCTTGAAAAGCCCGATGAATCCTAGACTAAACGGGGTGATTACGTTAAGGTTCAACTCTGTACTTTTTTTATGTAAGGTGGTTGGAGAGTGCCAAAGGGATTTATGATCAACGAGCTCGTCGTCTATCCTGCCCAGGGTGTGGGGAGGGTTGAACGTATTGAGCACAAAGAGATCGGAGGCGCCACAGCCGAATTTTACATTGTCAGGATTCTATCCAACAATGTGACCTTGATGGTGCCCGTTTCCAACGCCACCAATGTGGGTCTGCGGACTGTGTGTTCCAAGAAAAAGGCGAGCGCCATCATTGAGTCCTTGAAGGACCGCTCCGAATTTACTGGCTATTCCGGCCAAAACTGGAACCGGCGCTACCGCGAGTATTCCGAGAAGCTCAAGAGCGGAGAATTGTGCGATGTCGCCTATGTGCTCAAGGAACTGCTGCTCATCGGCAAGGACAAGGAATTGTCCTTCGGAGAACACCGCCTTCTGGAGCAAGCCATGGGATTATTGTCGCTGGAACTTGCTCATGCCATGGGTGTCGAACAAGATGTTATCCGTACGGATATTGAAGCCCTGTTCGCCGACGTGATCAGACCCAAGGAAAATCATTAAATACCCCCTTGCCATTATCCGTGGCTTGAGCTAATGGATTTTTAAGGCATCCGCATAACCAATCCAGATTAATCCCAGACAACGTAGCGAGCCACCGAAATCTCTCGTAACAATCCCCATAGTATAGATTATTAGAGTCCTAAGCCCCACAATCATTCGTTCTGATATTGCAGAACACTTCATCCAACGGGCATAATACGGACCGACCGCATTTGCTACGGCATCGTCGCCGTCAATAGATCATTCACATTTTCAACGATAAAGAATGGAACTTATCGCCTGCTAAGCACATTGGCCGTGCCGTGTGGACGCGGTGTATTCCAATGGAGCAGCATGGGCAATACGACACCAAAACCACAAGGAAATCAGATGGACCCGGAGTCTGAAATGAATCAATCCGAGCTAAAGATCAAGTCCATGAGCGAGCTCATGGAACTCGCCAAAGAGTACAAGATCGAAAACCCCAGCGGTTTGAAAAAGCAAGAGTTGATCTTCGCCCTACTCAAGGCCTGCGCCTCACTCAACGGCAACATCTATGGCGAAGGCGTGCTTGAGATCCTCCCGGACGGATTCGGTTTTCTGCGCTCCCCCATGTACAGCTACACCCCAGGCCCTGATGACATCTATGTTTCGCCCTCGCAGATCCGTCGCTTCGGCCTGCGTAAAGGTGACGTCATCACCGGCCAGATCCGCCCCCCCAAGGAAGGCGAACGCTATTTTGCCCTGCTCCGGGTCAACGAGATCGGATTCGAAAAACCCGAAGCCACCAAGCATCTGGTCCTGTTCGACAACCTGACCCCTCTTTTCCCGGAAAGCCAGTTCAAGCTCGAAAACGGTGCGGAGAGCTATTCCGCCCGGATCATCGACCTCATGGTGCCCATCGGCAAGGGACAACGCTGCCTGATTGTCGCTCCGCCCCGCACCGGCAAGACAATCCTCCTGCAGACCATCGCCAACTCCATCAGCGCCAACAACCCGGATGCCTACCTCATCGTCCTGCTCATCGACGAGCGGCCCGAGGAAGTCACGGACATGCAGCGCACGGTCAATGCCGAGGTGGTCAGCTCCACTTTCGACGAGCCCCCGCAGCGCCACGTCCAGGTGGCGGAGATGGTCCTGGAAAAGGCCAAACGCCTTGTGGAACGCAAGATGGACGTGGTCATCCTGCTGGACTCCATCACCCGTCTGGGCCGCGCCTTTAACGCCGTGACACCGTCTTCGGGACGTGTGCTGTCCGGCGGTCTGGATGCAAATGCCCTGCAACGCCCCAAGCGCTTCTTCGGCGCGGCGCGTAACATCGAGGAAGGCGGCAGCCTGTCCATCATCGCCACGGCCCTAGTGGACACCGGCTCACGCATGGACGACGTCATCTTTGAAGAATTCAAGGGCACCGGCAACTGCGAGATCCAGCTGGATCGGCATCTGGCCGAGAAACGCGTCTGGCCGGCCATCGACATCAATCGCTCCGGCACCCGCAAGGAAGACCTGCTCCTGGCCCCCGAGGTCATGAACCGCATGTGGGTCCTGAGAAAGATTCTGGGCCCCATGAACTCTTCCGATTCCATGGAATTCCTGCTGGGCAAGATGAAGAGCACCAAGAGCAATAAAGAATTCATCGACATGATGAGCAAATAGGCGCGCACAACGCCAGCCATGACAAGGCCGGTCCCGAAAGGGACCGGCCTTTTTTCTGGTAAAGGTTCTTAAGATTGACTCCCTTGGCGACAGAAAGGCTTTGGGGTAGTCTGCGTACATGAGGCGATTCTGCTTGCAGCTACGCCTCCCACCCTCAGCAGGACGACCCCAATGAAACTGGTCCGGAACCAACGCGCAACACCGTCTGTCGTTTTCATCCTGATCCTTGCCCTTGTACTGGGGCAACTGGCTGCGCCGTTGCGAGCCTCGGCAGGGTTGTTCGGGGACTTCAGTCTGGAAGACGAAAAGAAGCTCGGCAAAAAATACTACACGCTGATCAAGGCCACCTACCCCATCGTGGAGGATCCGGAGATCGTCGGCTACGTCAAGGATGTGGTCGAACGCGTAGCCCAAACCCTGCCGCCGCAGCCTTTTCCCGTCATCACCACCGTGGTACGCAGCAACTCCATCAACGCCTTTGCCACGCCGGGAGGCTATGTCTACGTCTTCACCGGCCTGCTCACGGAATTCGACCAGGAATCCCAGTTGGCTGGGGTCATCGCGCACGAACTAGCCCACGTCACTCAGCGCCATGTGGCCAAGCGCATCGCCCAACAGCAAATCACGTCGCTCGGCATGCTGGCTGGAGTATTGGCCGGGATGCTCATCGGCCAAGGCGGCGGCGACAGCAGCCAGGCCGCCAGCCAGGCGCTGATCATCGGGTCCATGGCCGGGGCCCAGTCCTCGATGCTCAACTACAGCCGCATCGACGAGCGCGAGGCCGACCAAGTGGGCATGAACTACCTGGTGGAAGCGGGCTACCCCCCCACGGGCATGATGGAGGGCTTCAAGAAGATCCGCCACAAGCAATACCTGTCGGGCAGCAGCATCCCCGCCTATCTTTCCACCCACCCCGCCGTGGACGAACGCATCGGCTATCTGGAAGAACGGATCGCCGACCTGCCCGCAGAGGTCAGACAGCGTGCGGAGTCCGAGAACCGGTTCCCACGGATCAAGACCCTGTGCCTGGCGCGTTACACCGATATCGACGGTGCCCTGAGCACCTTCAGGACCGGGACAGGCAGTGCGGCCCTGGACTTCATGGGCATGGGCATCCTCTTCAGCCGCAGGAACCAGGTCAAAGAGGCGGCCGAGGCCTTCGATTCCGCCTTGCGGCTGGCTCCCAATGACCCGCTGGTGCTGCGCGAAGCCGGTCGTTTCCATTACCTGCAGGGCGATGCCTCCAAGGCCACAAGCTACCTGACCAAGGCCATGCTCCTGAACCCCAAGGATCTGATGGCCCTGTTCTTCATGGCCCGCTTGCAGGCGGACAGGGGAGAGACCGATCGGGCCGTGGACTACTACAGACGCCTGCTGAAAACCCTGCCCGAGGACCCGGAGTTGCATTTTTACCTGGCGCGGACCCTGGGAAGTTCCGGCAACAACTTCGAAGGGCATCTGCACCTGGCCTACTGGGGCATCTACAGCCTAAACAAGAAGAAGGCCGAGTTTCACAAGGAAAAGACCGGGGCCCTCGCCGAAACCGAGGAGCAGAAGGCCAGCTACAAGACCCTGTGCGAGGTCTTCGACGAACGGGACGAATTCTGGAAGGAACTGGACAAGGGCAAGAAGTAATGAACAAGCCGCAGGGGACCTGGAACCTGCCCAGCGGTCGACTCTGCATTCGCCAAGGGCGATCTCACCCGGTCCTCGGCCCAGGCCATCGTCAATGCCGCCAACCCGCAACTGGCCGGCGGCGGAGGGGTGGACGGGGCCATCCACATGGCCGCAGGCCCGGCGCTCAAGGCCGCGGGAAGGCTCTGGGTCCAGGCCAACGGTCCCCTGGCCACGGGCCGGGCAATGATCACCCCCGGATTCAACCTGCGGGCCCAATGGGTCATCCACACCGTCGGTCCCATCTGGCACGGCGGCAATCAGAATGAGGATGCCCTGTTGGCCTCGGCCTACGGCGAAAGCATGCGCCTGGCCCACGAGAACGACATCACCCACATCGACTTCCCCGCCATCTCCTGCGGGGTCTATGGCTTTCCGCTCCCGCGCGCCATGCCCATCGCCCTGGAAACCCTTGCTAAAAGTTTGGGAAAAGGGGTGGTCAAGGTGGTTTCCATGGTTATAGTTTCACCCAATGCCGTGGCCCACTGGGCCGAAACGGCCAAACAAATTTTCGGTCCCCCTGATTAGGTCCGTTTAAATCTCAAAGTGAACGGCCGCTCAAAAATGGTCAGATGCGAGGCGCGACCTGAAATTCAAGATCGCAGCGTATAAAAACATACGTAAGAGTTTGAATTTCAGGAGCAACGAAGCAGATGGCTGTTTTTCAGCGGTCGCTTGGAGGAAATATGGAATTGCGCGGCACAACAATCCTCGCCGTCAAGGATGCCGATGGAGTCGCCGTAGCAGGCGACGGACAGGTCACCTTCGGCCAGAGCGTGGTCTTGAAACACTCTGCCCGCAAGGTCCGTCGGCTCTATCACGACAAGATCCTGGCCGGCTTTGCCGGCGCCACTGCCGACGCCTTCACCCTGTTCGAGCGCTTCGAGGCCAAGCTGGAGGAATTCGACGGCAACCTCGTGCGCGCCAGCGTGGAGTTGGCCAAGGAATGGCGCATGGACAAATATCTGAGACGTCTGGAGGCCATGCTGATCGTGGCCGACGCCGAGACCATCCTCATCCTGACCGGTACCGGCGACGTCATCGAGCCTGATGACGGAATCGTGGGCATCGGCTCGGGCGGAACCTACGCCCTGGCGGCCGCCCGTGCCTTAAAGCGCGAGACCCCTCTGCCCGCCGCCGAGATCGCGCTCAAGGCCATGGCCATCGCCGCTGAGATTTGCGTCTTCACCAACGATTCCGTCACACTGGAAACAATCGGGAAAGAGGCCTAGCGCCCATCCCCCGCCACTCATAAGGAGCCCTTGTGCACCAACTGACTCCACGAGAAATCGTCTCCGAACTGGACAAATTCATCATCGGCCAGAACGACGCCAAGCGCATGGTGGCCATCGCCATGCGCAACCGCTGGCGGCGTCAGCAGGTGCCGCCGGAATTGCGCGACGAGATCTCCCCAAAAAACATCATCATGATCGGCTCCACCGGCGTGGGCAAGACCGAGATCGCCCGCCGCTTGGCGAGACTCTCCGGATCGCCGTTCTTCAAGGTCGAGGCCTCCAAGTTCACCGAGGTGGGCTACGTGGGACGCGACGTGGAATCCATGATCCGCGACCTGATGGAGATCGCCGTGAACATGGTCCGCACCGAAGAAATGGAAAAGGTCAAGGTCAAGGCCGAGAAACAGGCCGAGGAACGCCTGCTGGACCTACTCTACCCCCCGACGCAGCAACCCCGGGGATCGGTCATTGCCGTGGGCACCCAGCCGGGCAGCGCCCAGGCAGTCGAGAGCGGCGAGTCCACACGCGAGAAGCTGCGCACCCTGTGGCGCCAGGGCAAGATGGACGACCGCCAGGTGGAACTGGAAGTCACCGAGCAGAGCGGCACCCAGATCGGCGTGATGGCCATGCCGGGCATGGAAGGCATGGAGAACCAGGTCCGCGACATGATGGGCCAGCTGTTCCCCAAGAAGCGCAAGCAACGCAAGATGAACGTGCGCGAGGCCTATGAACAGCTGCTCATGGAGGAATCCGAACGCCTCGTGGATATGGACAAGGTCATCGAAATCGCCAAGGAACGCGTGGAGCAGAGCGGCATCGTATTCCTGGACGAGATCGACAAGATCTGCTCGTCCACCGCCAGCCGCGGCGCGGGCACGGCGGACGTCTCGCGCGAGGGTGTGCAGCGCGACCTGTTGCCCATCGTGGAAGGCAGCGTCGTCAACTCCAAATATGGCATGATCAACACGGACCACATCCTTTTCATCGCCGCCGGGGCCTTTCACCTCTCCAAGCCCTCGGACCTGATCCCCGAACTTCAGGGGCGCTTTCCGCTGCGCGTGGAACTTTCCTCCCTGCACAAGGAGGAGTTCTACCGCATCCTGACCGAACCCCAGAACGCCCTGACCATCCAATACAAGGCTCTGCTGGCCACCGAGGGCGTGGATCTGGTCTTCGCGGACGAAGCCTTGCTCGAGGTCGCGGCCTTCGCCCAAACCATCAACGAAGAGACCGAGAACATCGGTGCACGCCGCCTGTACACCATCCTGGAGAAGATCCTCTCGGACCTGTCCTTCGAGGCCCCGGACAAGAGCGGCCAGCAGGTGATCGTCGATCGGGAGTACGTGCTGCGCCACTTAGAGGATGTGACCCGCAATCGCGACCTGTCGCGCTACATCCTCTAACAGCCTGTTGAAAAACGCACGTTTGCGGCGCTGCTTCGGTCAATCCAAACCCTCACGTATGTGTAATACGCTACGGGCTTGGATTGACCTTGCATCTTGCACTCGCACATTTTTGAACAGGCTGCGATGGAATAAGGTTCACAGCCAACCAATAGGCACCATTGCCTCGGCCAATGATTTCGGGCACAAGCAATGGACGTTGGCCACAGTAAACAACGCGCCAACGGCCCTGCGAACAAAGGACCGATCGTGAAGAAAGAAAGCAAAATCGCCACACTGCTGTTGGAATCCCTGCCCTACCTGCGCAAGTTTTACGGGCAGACCATCGTCATCAAGTACGGCGGCCACGCCATGAAGGACGAGGCCCTGAAGCAGGCCTTCGCCAAGTGCGTCATCCTGCTGAAATACATCGGTGTCAACCCGGTCATCGTCCATGGCGGCGGCCCCCAGATCGGCCAGATGCTGACCGCCCTGAATATCGACTGCCAGTTCCGCGAGGGCTTACGGATCACCGATGCGGCCATCATGGACGTGGTGGAGATGGTCCTGGTGGGCAAGGTCAACAAGCAGATCGTCAATCTCCTGAACCAGAACGGCGGCAAGGCCGTTGGCCTGTCGGGCAAGGACGGCCTGACCATCCGCGCCCACAAGCTGGAGATGGCCATCCAGCCCGACGATCCGTCCATAGCCCCGGAGATCATCGACCTGGGCCTGGTGGGCGAGGTCACGGAGATCGACCCGTCCCTGATCCGCACCCTGGAGGCCAAGGGGTTCATCCCGGTCATCGCGCCCGTGGGCGTGGACGAAGAGGGCAACACCTACAACATCAATGCGGACTCCGTCGCCGCTGCCATGGCCGGAGCCCTTGGAGCCCGCCGTCTGATCCTCCTGACCGACGTCGAGGGCGTGCTGGACACAGACGGCAAGCTCATCTCCTCCATGACCACTCGTACGGCAGCCCTGGCCATCGAGAACGGCACCGCCAAGGGCGGCATGATCCCCAAACTCAAGTGCTGCATGGAGGCCCTGGATGCAGGCGTGGAAAAGGCCCAGATCATCGACGGCCGACTGGAGAACTCCATTCTGTTGGAGATGTTCACCGCCCAGGGCGTGGGCACGCAGATCGTCAAGGACTGACAACGGCTCTGCCCCGATCGAGCCGGGAAAAGACCTTGCACCACACCAATAGTAAACGGCGCGCAGGAATTGCTCCCGCGCGCCGCTTTCATTCTCGTCTCATGAAAAACTCAGTTGGTAAGAGCCACCTCGTCGCGGCTGTCGCGCTCGGAGAGGAAGACATCCACGTGCTCGCCCCGGCGGGTCTCGATGGTCTTGCCCACATAATCGGCAGAGATCGGCAGTTCCCGATGCCCGCGATCCACCAGCACGAGCAACTCCACCCGGTTGGGGCGGCCAAAGTCCAGGATGGCCTCCAGGGCCGCACGCGTGGTGCGCCCGGTGAACAGCACATCGTCCACAAGCACGATATCCTTGCCGTCGATGTCGAAAAAAATCTCGGTCTTGTTGATCTGCGGCTGCACCTCAAGGGTGGTCCAATCGTCCCGATAGAGGTTGATATCCAACTGACCGCCAGGGATCTCGTGCCCCACATGCTTTTCAAGGGCCCCTTTCAACCGGGCCGCAAGATCGACGCCCCGGCGCTGAATACCAAGGATGCCCACTGACTCACAGTCGCCATGGCGTTCAATAATTTCCAGTGCAAGCCGATCCATGGTGCGGGCAATCTCGCCCGCGGTCATCAGCACCTTGCTCTCGCTCATCTTCCTCTCCGTGGTTTTGCCGAACGGCCCCCTCAGGGGCGCGAAATATCGAATGTTTATACGATACGTAATCACGCCTCGCATTGCAATACAAGGCACCAATCCATTGTATAGATATCATCTATGCTAAACTAAATAATAACCAATACTATTGACACAACTCAACCCCAGCATTACTTGGTTCATTCACATCATCATTCCATTGGAGGATACCATGCTGGAAGTGACCGATAAAGCACGCGAGGAACTGATGTCCTATTTCAAGGACAAAGAGTTCTCCCCCATCCGGGTGTATCTCGCACCGGGCGGCTGAGCTGGCCCACGCCTGTCATTGGCTCTGGATGAGCCTAAGGATACCGACAAAGTCTTCGAATTTGAGGGCAACATCAAATTCGTCATGGAAAAAGAACTTCTTGAATCCGCAAAGCCCGTGAAGGTGGACATCACCTATACCGGCTTCTCCGTGGAATCCAATCTGCAGCTCGGCGGCGGCGGCGGTTGCGGTTCCGGGAGTTGCAGCACCGATTCCAGCGGTGGCTGCGGCACCCCTGGCAGCTGCTGCAACTAGCACGCCTTTAGATCTGGTTTCATGACCGGCGTCTCTTCGGAGACGCCGGTTTCTTTTGTCCTGCCGTTCAGAATCCAAATAGCAATTTTATCAATAGCTCCTATTGACATGCCCTATGAAGAATTTACACTCAGACCTCAGACAACAACAAGGAGGCCTTCATGCTGGAAGTATCAGACGCCGCCAAGGGCGAACTCATCAAGTATTTCACGGAACACGATAACGCTGCCGTACGGGTCTATCTCGCCCCGGGCGGTTGTTCCGGACCGCGCCTGTCCCTGGCGCTGGACGAGAAAAAAGACGACGATGAAAGTTTCGATCTGGGCGACGACATCCAATTCGTCATCAACAAGCAGCTGTTTGAAGAAGCCAAGCCCGTGAAGGTGGACCTGACCTACACCGGTTTCACCGTCGAGTCCGAGATGGAACTGGGCGGCGGCGGTTGCGGCACGGGTTGCGGCTCCGGGGGCTGCGGCAGCAGCAGCGACGGCGGCTGCGGTTGCAACTAAGAACTTATCCGTAAATAACTAGACTTTTTCTAGAGAATTTGGCATGCTCTCTTCATGAGGAGGAGCCATGTCTACCAAAGTCAAATCCTGGGAAGTTTCCGATGAGTTCTGGGCAATTGT
>Ga0180007_10003545_pt1 | contig 17260 bp, 17 predicted proteins | sample MM_PC_MetaG_FD_121122 | JGI IMG/M metagenome (GOLD analysis project Ga0180007, IMG submission 121122) | Groundwater microbial communities from the Aspo Hard Rock Laboratory (HRL) deep subsurface site, Sweden - MM_PC_MetaG | ecosystem: Environmental > Aquatic > Deep subsurface > Groundwater... | reverse complement strand
AATGTACTGCTTGCTTCAGCAAACTTATATAATTTTAAACGTTTGGTGAGGCAGGGAATATATTAAACAGCTTTAGCCAAGGGAGTATTTTGTCCTTTTGCTAATTGTGCACCCAAGTCTAATGTTTCAAATATATGAAAAGCAGAGAGAGCTTTAAAATAGCGCTCATTTATCTTTTTTATATATAAAATTGTCGTATTAAATTCCTGACCCATTATTTTTCAATAATTTTTATTTCCTCCTCTCCCAAACCATACAACTCAAAAATCCTTTCATCAATCTCCTCATCCGTCTTCTCAATCTCCTCTTTAATCTCTTTATACTCCTTATCATCCATAATCGGATCTAACTTTTGTAGTTTCTTATTTAACTTTAACATTTGATCAGCCAACTTAACCAATTTATCGTATTTAGCTTTTTCTTTCTTATTAGAAAAATTTATTTTGCAAATAGGTAAAATTTCCAGAAATTCAGTTTTAATCTGCACTCCCAGGAATTCCTCTTTGTAGAAAAAATTAAGCAACTTAGAATTTAATAATGCTAATATATATCTTGGATCGTATTCTCCTTTTTCCTTTAATAAAATTGTAGTATTTATCAAGGCATATAATTTATCTTCGTCTAAACTCGCAACTAAATTAGTGCCAATTTTTTGTAGCATAATTTTAGGTTTTTCCAAAAAAATTTTTTCTTTCCGGGCTCTCTCAAGAATATTCCTGTCATATAAAACCCAGTCGCCGCCCCACTTAATTGCATACCTCTTAATATGTTTGCCGTCAATAACTTTTTTATATTTTTTATTTATTTTTTTATTGACAACAACTTCACCTCGTTTATTGCCGGGATTAATGCCATTATATCCATGGTAAATTGTGCCAAGATTAATACTTTTAGATTTTAGTTTCTTTATTAAAACATTTACTTTCTTATCACTACTTAATATAAATCTATTTAAAGAATCAGATTTGAAAATACTTTGTTTAATATTAAAATAATCTGTTTGGTCATTATTATTTACTCTGCAAACTTGAATTACATTTTTATTACATTCAGCTTCATTTTTTTCTTTTTTTAATACTATAACCACAGTTTCAACAGTGGCTTCTTGAAAAACATCTTTCCCCAAGTCATATATTTTTGAAATTATACATTCATTTAATATTTTTTCTCTCATCTTTTTATATGATGAATGCGTTAATATAGTATTTGGAATGATAAAACCCAAGTAACCCCCTTCGTTTAAAACAGACAAGCTTGCTTCAATAAATATTGAAAAGGTATTTGTCCTATTTTCTGTACAAGAAAATTTATCAAAAAGATATTTTTTATCTTCCTTTTTTATTTTTCTAACATCAATATACGGTGGATTGCCAATCACCACATCAAACCCACTTTTATATTGCGGAGCAAAAGCTGAGTCAATATCGCACAACATGTCAGCAACAAGGGGTTGCAACCCCTTGTTGCTCGGCAGATTGTGCTTTTCCCTATTTTTTCGGATATATTCAATAGTGTTATGAAAATGGCTACGAATGTCTTCTGCAACAATGGGCTGCAGCCCATTGTTGCCATACAGACTCTTGCCTTCCCGAGAAGGCCGGATGATAGTTTTACTGAACTTCTGCGCCCATAGATGAAACTTCTCTTCTTTCCCAATTTTCAAATAATCCTTATACTTCTGCGCTGATTTTCCTTTTAGCTTCCGTACAATATTGGCTACTTCATCAGGCGTGCAAACCAAGAACATATGAACATGATCGCCGCAAATATTAAAAGCCAAAACCCGCAAATCGTCTTCCTTGACAATATCGCGAATAAAGCCAGCAATCTTAATTTCATCTTTTTCCTCAAGCCATAGCCCCGGTCCTTTTTTGATTTTGTATTCTATCATTCTTTCAGAAATTCTTGAATTATGAGTTACCCAAGTTATATGGTAGGCACATAATTTCTTTTCAGAAAACGCATTCCTAAACTCATCTTCCCACTCAAACGGCTTCTTGTCTTTCCAATTTTTGCCAAAATATTTTTTCAGCTCGCTCTCGTTTCCGGAAATTAAAGAATTGCCTTCTTGGATATTGCGCGACAGCTTAGGCAGTTTGATCTGACTGTCCACCATTTTCAAGAGTAAATTTAGTTTGGCGAATTCTACGGCTTCCTCATCTAAGTCAACCCCGAAAATATTATTAAGTAGAATCCTCATTTTTTCAGTTGAAGACAATAAATCGCCGTTTCGTTTTTTAAAAGCTTTTTCTAAATCTTTGAATTTGCCGTTTCTATCTTGCTTTTGCTTTCTTTTTTGAGTTTGCCAAAAATCGATTAAGGCTTGATAAGCAGAAATTAAAAAAGAACCGGAGCCGCAGGCAGGATCAAGAATTTTTAGATTTTTAATTTCAACCGGGGTTTTATCTTTTAAAATCTCCCCTAAAGTATTTTGCACGATATAATTTACAATATAGCGGGGTGTGTAATAAATGCCTTGCGACTTTCGTTTGCTGGTTTTTTTCTCCTTGGCATCTTCTTTTTGAATATGACCAAGATACTGCTCGTAAATATTGCCGAAAATATCCGCAGGAATGTCAGCAAAATTATACCTAATGCCTTTGTTTTCAGTTTTATACAATTCATTAATAACATCAACAAAAGTATTATCATCCGCTTCTATTTTTCCGCCTAAAAAATCACAGGCGCATTTTTCAAACAGGCCGCTGTTATAGGTTTTGTCAATTTTACGAAAAACTTTGTTTAACTCTTGCAATAATTGATTAGTTTTAATACCTTTCTTTTCCTGCCAATTTCTTGCTAATGGCTGCAGGATAACATCTTCAATTTTTCTGTCTTCAAGAGTCCTGATAAAAATTAATCTGTCTAAAATTTTCTGTACATACTGAGAAATTTTCTTTATATCTATTTTTGGATTATAGCCTTCTAAATCTTTAGCTAAATAATTGCGCCACCTGATTAAATCACTGGCTAACTGATCGTCAATTATTCTCTTGGGCCGCTTGCCGACCTCATCGGCTTTTTTGTCTAAAATGCCTTTTTGAAAAGCTTCCCGCGACAGCCACCATAATTTCTCGCTGGTTAAATATTCTGTCCAGGGTATTTCAATAAATCTACAGCTTTGGATATCCGGCTCATCCCATTCTGTATTAAAAACTTTAATGCCTTCAAAATCAGTTAAAACCACCCATGGCACTGATTTATGCCAAGAGTAATTAATAGCCTGCTCCGCCCATCTTTCCTCATCCAGATTAACTGGAATGGCTTTAGCTTCCGTATAGAATTTGGTATTCCCGTCAATCTTAAAAGCGTAATCCACTCTTTTGCCCGAGACATCAGTTTCCGGCCAGACTTCATGCTCAAAATCCCAGCCCAAAGCCTCAAATAAAGGCCGGATAAAATGGTCCTTAGTCTGCTGTTCATTATATTTTTTCTTTTCCATATTAGATAATTTTTCGTACCTCTCAACTAATTTTTTAATTTTTTCTTTAGCTTGTTGTTTGTTCATGCCATTACTCTATCATTTTTTTTCTATTTTTTCAAACTATTTGCCAAAATCATATTTTTATATTATACTCAATTCATAATCTAGCTCCTAAGCTAGATTTATTAAATAAAAAAAGATAAAATATATGGGAGTCCTAGCAGTTAACAAGCGAGCTAATTTTGATTATGAGATTAAGGAGAAGTTTGAGGCTGGCATGGTACTGTTAGGCCACGAAGTTAAATCAGCCAAAACCGGACATGTAAATTTAAAAGGCAGTTATGTCACCTTGAAAAAGAGTAAAAAGAAATTGCCAGAATTATATTTAATTAATGCTCACATTTCTTTATATAAACACGCTGGCACAGTTAAAAGTTATGATCCAACCAGGCCGCGCAAATTATTAGTAAAAAAAAGAGAAATAAAACATTTAATTGGCAAGAAGCAGGAACAGGGCTTGACATTAGTGCCGATTAAGTTGTATACTAAGCGAAGTTTAATAAAGTTAGAATTCGGCATTGGACGAGGCAAGAAAAAGATTGATAAACGGGAAATAATTAAAAAACGTGAGCAAGAGAAAAAAATAAGAACATTGACAAAACAGCGAATAGTAAATTAGTTACTTAGTTGCTTAGTGATTAGGATAAAAAACTAATTAACTAATCCCTAATTAACTAAACACGGGGATGCTAGGCATCGATAATAAACATCTTTAAAAGCATTCGGAACGTGAATTTCAGTTGCCACGTTAATCGCGCTGAATTAAAATAAGTGCAAAAAACTTATTAGCAAAAGTAAGGAATGCATTTGCAATGCCTGCTTTCGCTCCTGTTGCAGCTTAATAAAGCCGCAACCATCCGTCCAGTGATTTCTAATAGCTGATCACGGGTGTCATTTATTAGAATAGGTTAACAGGATGTTCTTGTCTGTTAATTAAAACCTTAAGAACTAGTCATTACTGATTTTGTTCAGTTTCTACGTAATGATAAACATTAAACTGGTCTATTTCTGTAAAATTGCTTTTAGGAATTTATTAGACGCGGGTTCAACTCTCGCCATCTCCACCATAAAAATGCAAAATGCAAAATTAAAAATGAATAATGAATTAATATTTTTATTTTAGATTCATTATTCATTTTGCATTTTTAATTATTCATTTCACTGGCCCGGGTGGTGAAATTGGTATACACGAGAGACTTAAAATCTCTTGGACGTTACAGTCCGTGCGGGTTCAAGTCCCGCCCTGGGCACCAGAAAAATTTAAAAAGCCGACATCTACTGTTTAGAGCAAAGCGGGCTTGCCCGCCGAAGCTCTACGAAGTAGAGCGTAGGCGGGCGTCGTATAACGGTTATTATATTACCTTGCCAAGGTAGAGACGGCGGTTCGATTCCGCTCGCCCGCTCAATTAAATAAAATTGTTTAAAATTTAATATAAATTAGCTATATCGTTTGGCAAACAATATATTGTAGATTTAAAAGACAGCAAACGAAAGGAGGGCAACATGAAAACGGAGGCATTAAAAGAATTAAGTAAGGTCGAGGCAGACGCAGAAGGAAATATCATAATTAATGCTGGACTTAGAAAAAAGCTAGCAGAAGAGTATGGCCAAAAACATGAAGGGCCTGGCTTTAAAATTTATCAGGAAACATTAGCACAAATCATTGCTGCACTATGCGGTTTTAATAACTGGGTTGCGAGAAAAAGAGCCAAGACTTAAGTAAAATGCCATGGAGAGGATAGAATTCTGTCCTCTCCCCCAATTTCATAATTAAAAACAGATAACTAGCATTGGGTTGCCGCCTGTTGTTTGTCGTCTGTTTTCTAATTATATGCGTAGAATCTATCGTAGAGCAAAACCAAAACCAGAAAAAAGATTTAGGGTTAACCAGCAAATTAGAATACCTGAAGTTTTTTTAATTGACGAAAACGATGAAAAAATTGGCATAACTCCTACACAGCAAGCATTAGCTATGGCCCAGGAAATGGGGCTAGACTTAGTGGAGGTTAATCCTACTGCCAGACCATCTGTAGCCAAGATCATGGATTTCGGACAATTTAAATATGAAAAAGAAAAACAAGCCCAAAAACAAAAAGCCAAACAGAAAAAGATAGAAACTAAAGGAATTAGACTGTCAGTTCGAATTAGTGAGCATGATTTTGATTTTCGGCTTAATCAAGCCAAGACATTTTTAAGCAAAGGCAATAAATTAAAAGTAGAGGTAGCCCTAAAAGGACGAGAGCGTCAGCATCCGGAAAAAGCCAGGGAAATAATTAATAGATTTATTGATAGCTTAAAACAGTATGAAGAAATAAATATAGATGTTGAGCAGGACTTGACAAAACAAGGCGGAAAGTTTAGTATAATATTAGTCAATAAGGGATAAGAAGGCTCGAGAAGGCAAAGAAGGGAAGAAGGGAATAATATTCCTACCCCTCTCCTCTTTTTTGCCTTCTTTGCCGTATAGCCCCTCTTAAAAAATATGCCGAAAATTAAGACCCATAAAGCAACCCAAAAAAGATTTACGATAACAAGAACTAAAAAAATTATACGTCGTAAAGCCGGTCAAGATCATTTTAATGCTCGGGAATCTGGAGTAATCACTCGTCGTAAACGTCGAGATGTTAATACTGATAAAACTAATATTAAAACAGTAAAAAGATTAATACCCTATAGTTAGTTAATTAGAGATTAGTTACTTAGTGATTAGTCCCGAGTACTCGGGATAATTAACCAATTAACTAAGTAACTAATTAACTGAGGGGTCGGGGTAATTAAACCCCCAACACATCAGATTTAATTTCCCAAGTTGATCTTCTTTGTTGATAAGCTTTCCATTGAGACATCTGTACCGCAATTCCCATAGCAGCAAATAACCAACGATTATTATCATTACCTCTCATCCAGCACCTTTCCAATTCAAATATATCTTTAACTAATCCCTGCATAGGCTCAACAGTAGTACTTCGTTTCTTGTAATCTTCCTTGTTCTTTTTGGTTAGCATCTGCTTAATCATTTTCTTTCGTTCAAGTGATTTATCCATGCCTCTTCTAGGTGCTGTTACTAGTTGGATATGATATTGCCTTTTCAGTTTAAAATAAAATTTCTGATCATCGGCCTTGCTATCCATAAATACCTTGTTGATGATATTTTCATATTTAATGATTTCAGCTTCCATCCGTTTAGCTTCGTTGCCTGAATTAGGCATCCATTGAAATATGCCAACAATTGAAGTTTTAAAAGGTGTTAGCATAAAACTGCCATGTCCATAGAGCCAATTTTTAGCTAAAGATTTACCCCAAGTTGCTTCTTTATCAATACCAGTTAAACCCTTGGGAATAATGCCTTGCTTTTTCTGCTTCTGATGCCAAACCGGGCCCTTGGCTTTAATCATCATCTTATCAGCAGAAATTTTCTTATTTGAGGACTTCTTGAGGAAATATTTGAAAAATAAAACTTGCAGGTTCTCCAGGCGAGTGGCAGATTTTTTTTAAACGATCTCGTAGTTGTCGTTCTGATATTGGTTTTTCTCTTATCTCTTTGGGCAAAGCTGACGTGATAATAGCCCAATATTGCACAGCTAATCTATGAATAGCCAGAAAACTTTTCACCTTAGCTTTAACTGACAAAATTGCAATAAACATAATCAGCCATTCAGGGTAATTGAATTTTCTTCCTCTGCCACCATTATTATCATTTTTAGGGTGAGGAAATTTAGTTACTTTGAGAAACTTTTTAAAATAAATGAGGGTGTCTTTTACCCAATCAGGATTTAATTTTTGTCTTTGTTTTACCATAAGAGTAGTTTAATTGATTAATTATTTTGTCTTTATTTTGACCTTTATACTCTTATGATAGCAAATTTTAACTAATTTTAGTAGTTTAATTACCCCGACCCCTCAATTAACTAATCAATATGCCTAGAGTAAAAAGAGGAACAACACATCTTAAAAAACGAAGAAAACTGCTTAAGCAAGTTAAGGGTTATAAATGGGGCAGAAAAAAATTAATTCGTTTAGCCAAAACTGCTACAACCAAAGCAGGAGTTCATGCTTACCGAGATCGTAAAAAGAAAAAAAGAGTTAACCGTGGCTTGTGGCAGATTAAGATAAATGCTTTTGTGCGCGAGCATAATTTATCATACTCTAAATTCATTAATCTTTTAAAAAAGGCTAAAATTGAAATTGACCGTAAAATTTTAGCTGATTTAGCAGTAAATAATAAAAAAGTATTAGCGAGAATTATTAAAGAGATAAAAAGCTAGTTTTATTTACTTCACCAATTAAATAAATGAGGCGGGGTTGACATAAATTATTAATTGTGATATACTATATTAAACCTAAAATTTACTAGTCTTTAATATAATATTCGTAAATTTGCCTGCCCGCTAATACTATAAGCATGGCAGGCGGGTAATTGATTTGTAATTCGTAGATTATGAAACTTATTCAGATTATTCAAATGATTATTGCTATATTGCTGATGGCAGCAATTTTACTGCAAAGCCGAGGCACTGGACTTTCAGGAGTTTTTGGCGGTGCTAGCAATGTTTATCGGACTAAACGAGGTATTGAAAAAACTTTATTTACAGCCACAATTGTACTTACTATTCTATTTTTTCTTATATCATTAACCCGCGTAATTTATAAAGGTTAATTTGTGAACTCATTAAATTTAAAAATTACTCAATTTTTTAACCAAGTTAAAAAGTTTTTAACTAATTTCAGGCTACTTATTAGGCAAGCTTGGCAAAAAATAACGCCTAGAAATAAACAGATTAGCAGTAATGGCAAGCAAACTAAATTGGATAAAAAGCTGGTTTTTTCCTTGGCTAAAACCAGAATTCCTAGACTAAAACAGCTTAAATACATTAGAAAATTTTTAAGTTGGCAAGAAGCTTGGCTGATTAATTTATCAATCTTAATTATCTTGGCTAGTGCAACTTTTCTGACGGTTAGATTTTATCAAACTCATTTGCAAGTTATTCCAATTGGAGGAGGTGAATATAGTGAAGGTTTAATTGGTACACTTAGTTATATTAATCCGCTTTATGCTCCATTTAGTGATGTTGATCAAGATATTACTAATCTAGTTTTTTCTTCCCTTTTCAAACGTGATAGAAACGGAGAATTAGTTAATGATTTAGCGGAAAGTTACCAGATTAGCGAGGATAATAAAATTTATACTATTAAAATAAAACAAGGGGTTGAGTGGCATAATAATGTTAAGCTGACAATTAATCAGTTAACTGTTGATGATATTTTATTTACTTTTTACGCCATTCAAGACAAACAATACCAATCACCTTGGCGAGCTAGTTTTACCGGGGTAAAGCTTGAAAAAGTTGATGAGACAACTATTAGATTTATTTTAGCTGAACCTTATGCTGCTTTTCTTGATTTGTTAACTTTCGGCATCTTGCCGCAGGAATTGTGGCAGTTAATTCCAGCCAACACAGCAAATTTAGCTAAATTGAATTTAAATCCAGTCGGATCAGGTCCTTATAAGTTTGATTCATTAGTTAAAGATGAAACAGGTGTAATTAGATCTTTTAGTTTAGTTCGCAATGATAATTATTATAATCAGGCTCCATATATTGATAAGCTAGTATTTAAGTTTTTACCTAATTTTGCAGAAGCAGCAATAGCTTTAAATGAAGGTTTAATCGAAGGCATTAGTTATTTGCCGCTAGATGTTAAAGATAATATTGTTGCGCAAGATGCCCTAAATTATTATCAATTAAATCTGCCGCAATTAACCGCAATTTTTTTAAATCAAAACATAGAAATTTTAAAAGATAAAAAAGTTAGGCAAGCTTTAATAACGGCTATTGATAAAAATAAAATAATCAATCAAATCTTAGCTGGTGAAGCTCGTTTAATCAATGGGCCGATTTTGCCAAATAGTTTTGCCTATAATCCTGAAGTGAATAAATATCAATATAACCCTGAAGAAGCAGCTCAAATATTAGATAATGCCAGCTGGCAAAAAGTAGAAATAACAGAAGGTGATATTACAAAGGCCGAAGAGGATTTAACTAGCGAAGATGAAGCAACAAGAATAAAAGCTGAAAATAAAATCTTAGCCGGAGCTGGAGAGTGGCGCAGTAAGAACAATCAATTACTGATTATTAAATTAACCGTTATTGACAATCAAGAAAATGCCCAAATCGCTCAAGCAATCCAAGAATTTTGGCAAGCTGCCAATATTAGAACCGTCATTGAGCTGATACCAGCTAACCAAATTCAAGCCCAAATTATCAAGCCAAGAAATTATCAAGCTTTACTATATAGCGAAGTAGTTGGAGCTGATCCGGATCCTTATCCTTTCTGGCATTCTTCGCAAATCGGCGAGAATGGTTTAAATATAACTGATTATAAAAATAAAGAGGTTGATGCTCTTTTAGAGGATGCTCGTTTAACTAATGATCTAGCAGTACGCAAAGAAAAATACAAGCGCTTCCAGGAAATTATTAGCCAAGAAGCGCCAGCTGTTTTTCTTTATAGCCCCATTTATACTTATGTGCAAGCTAAAAAAATCAAAGGCTTTGATGTTAAAAATATTTTAATACCGCGCGATCGTTTTGCCAATATCAGCGAGTGGTATATTAAAACAGGCAAGAAGCTGGTTTGGGAATGACAGTTGACAATTAACAGTTGACCCTGTCATCCGACGGGGCAAGCATTTGACTTTAGGACTCATTATATAAATGATTTAATTTTTGCCGATGTGGTGAAATTTGGTAGACACGCAGCGTTCAGGACGCTGTGGGAATTTTCCCATGTGGGTTCAAATCCCACCATCGGCACAAAATTATATAAGGGTTTCACGAGCGTAACAGCGAGTGACCCCGGTGTATACCGGGGCAAGTCCCTTCATCCGCACAAAGTTATATAAGGGTTTCGCGAGCATAAAAGCGAGTGACCCCGGTGTATACCGGGGCAACTCCCACCATCGGCACAATATTAATTAAAGTAATTTTATTGCGTTACGCGTTATGAATTACGCATTACGTAAAAAAACTATGATTACAAAATATAAATCAAAATCTATAAGAAAACCAAGAACTGACAGCAGACCAACTGGCAGGAGGTTTGTTGGTGGTCAAAAAAGTTATGGCCAGAAATTAAAGGTCATGTGTTTAGGCGGCTTAGAAGAAGTTGGCCGTAATATGACAGTGCTAGAGTATGAAGATCCTGCCTCGCCTAACGGGAGTCAAGGCGGGGATATTATTATTATTGACATGGGCTTGCAATTTCCAGAAGAGGATATGCCCGGCATTGATTATATTATTCCCGATATTAGATATCTGGAAGATAAAATTGATCAAATTAAAGGCATAATTATAACTCATGGCCATTATGATCATATTGGCGCTATTCCTCATCTGATGGGCAAGCTTGGCAACCCGCCTCTTTACACAGGTGCTTTAACAGCTGGTATTATTAATAAACGCCAGTCTGAATATCGCCAGGAGCCTAAATTAAATATAGTGAGAATTGATGAAGAATCAAAATTACAATTAGGTAAAAATTTTAAAGTTGAGATTTTAAGGATTAATCATTCTATTCCAGATTGTTTTGCTATAATTATTAACACTCCTTTGGGCGCTATTGTTCATACCGGTGATTTTAAAATTGACTATTCGCCTGTTAACGATAAACCAGCTGACATTAACCGCATTGCCCAGTTGGGCGGCAGTGGAGTAATGCTGCTTATGTCTGATTCAACTGATGCTACAAAGCCAGGCTATCAGATTTCTGAATCTTCCATTGGTGATGAGATGAATAGAATTTTTGAAAAAATTCAAGGCCGTATTATTATCGGAACTTTTGCTTCGCAGCTTTCCCGTATTCAGAAAATTTTTGATTTAGCAGCTAAGCATGGCCGTAAGATTTATCTGCAAGGTCGCAGCATGAATGATAATGTGGAAATCGCTCATCAAATCGGCTATCTTAAATTTCATCCTACAATTTTGGCTAATGACCAGGATATTAAACGCCTGCCAGACAATAAAATTATTATAATTGGCACTGGCGCTCAAGCCGAAAATAATGCTTTCTTAATGCGCGTAGTTAATGGTGAACACCGTAGTGTTAGTTTAAAGAAAGGAGATACAGTAATTTTTTCTTCCTCAGTAATTCCCGGCAATGAACGCACTATTCAAAACCTAATGGACATGATTGTCAGGCAAGGCGCTCGAGTGATTCATTATGAAATGATGGATGTTCATGCTGGCGGTCATGGCAAGCAGGAAGACTTAAAACTGATGATGCGTTTATTAAAGCCAAAATATTTTATGCCGATTGAAGGTAATCATTATATGCTGCAAGCTCATGCTGATTTAGCTGAGCAAGTTGGCATTGCTAAAGAAAATATTTTTGTCGCTGATAACGGACAAATTATTGAATTCCAAAAATCGGGCAGCCAAGTAGGGGGTAGATTAACTGACTATCGAGCACCAACTGAATATATCATGGTTGACGGGCTTGGCGTAGGCGATGTTTCTAACATTGTCTTGCGTGATCGTCGCGTTATGGCTGATGACGGCATGATTGTAGCTATTGCCACGATTGATTCTAAAACCGGCGAGCCAATCGGCAATCCAGATATAATTTCCAGGGGTTTTGTTTATATGAAGGAAAACAGGGAGTTAATTGAAAGCACTCGTATGAAAGTTAAGAAAATAGTTAAAGCTCATGACCCGCGCACGCCAACAGATGTTGACCACTTAAAAAATAAAATCAGAAATGATATTGGCCAGTTCTTGTTTTCTAAGACTAAGCGAAGGCCAATGGTGTTGCCGGTGGTGATTAAGGTGTAACTTTAAAGGTGACAGTCACCTTAATGGTGACTGTCACCGAAACGATATAAAAAAAGAAGGCGTGTTGCCTTCTTTTTGTTATGCCCAGCCATTAATGGCTGGGCTGGATTTCTGGTTTTTTAATCCCTCTAAAAGAGGGATAGTTCTATTATTAAAGGATACTCTGCGCTCTCTGGCGCAGGCGGTAGTAGTAGCTACCTGCAGGGTAAATGCCCTGCAGTGTAGCTTATTCGTATTTTACTAGCTATATTCATATAGCTTAGAAAAAAATATATAGCCCAGTTATTAATAACTGGGCTAAGAATTGTTAAAGATACGTTAATTAAATTCCAAACAAAAAAAAGAAAGCTCCATAGCCTCGCTTCACTCGGACTATGGAGCTTTCTTTTTTTATTACCGCATATTGGCTCCACAGCCCCGGTTGCGACCGGGAACTATGGAGCCTTCTGCGTATTTAAAAAAAAGAAGGCGGGATGCCTTCTTTTGGTTTGATATGAGTTTATAAAATTACAAAGAAAGATTATTGTACGATATTAATTTATGCTGTTTGAATTTGAGGTTTACTTCCAGTTAATAGCGCCACTGAAAAAAGTGGAACAAACAATCCAAAAAGATAACAAAGACGTACAAAAAGAACATGTTTGTTATATTTTTTTGTTAAATTTTTATATGTTACTGAAGAAATGATTCTTTGATGTTCTTGCTGTAATTTATTAACTCTTTGCTCAAGTGATAGATAATATTGTTTTACACTAGCATATTTATTAAAACTCAATTGTAGCAAATCGGTTCCAGTAAGAGGAGTTTTTAGTTTTCGGTGAGTATCCTTGAGTTCTTGATTAAAACTACCTATTAAATTGGACATAGCCATAGAGTATCCCTCAGCTTTTGTATCATTATACTTAAAAGTACAACCAAACACTAATAATTCGATCAATAAAATAATTAGTACAGCCTTCTTTGAATCCATTTTCTCCTCCTTTCACAAATTGTAAGGTACGAATTTAATAACTAACACTTCCGACAAGCAAATTCGTCTTGGACTTGGGGCCAGATATCCATTAGCGTATCTTCAATAAATTCTAAATTATCATCGTCGGTTAATTTGCCTTTTTCATAAAAATAATCAATGGTTTCTTCAACTAACTGCTTATAAGCATCGCGATCATAGGCAGCTTGCTCTGCCATTTTCTTTTTCACTAAAATTAAGATTTCTTCTACAATTGATTCCATATACCCTTATTATAATATACTAATTAAAAGTGTCAAGAATTTTCACTACTTATTATATAATTTTATATCTAATCAAGGAAAGTGTATTCCTCCCCCTTGTTTGAAGGGGGAGGACAGCCCGCCTGCTTCACAAGCAAAGCTTTGCGGGCAGGCAGGGGGTGTATTAAAAGCTAATTACCACATTAATTAACCCCACCCTACCCCTCCCCTTCGTAAGGGGAGGGGATTTGCTGATATGTTTAATATTTATCTTTAGATAAGTATTACATCAGCCAGCTTGACCTAGGTGTATTATAATGCTATGATATGGTTGTTAGCTAATTAATTTTTAATAAAATCATATAGCTAGGCAGATTAAAAAAATTGGAGTAAATTTACTAATATTTTTACTCAAAACTTTGATTTTTTTAAAGAGGTTAGTAGCCGCTTTTTTTATTAGTGTTATCTGGAAGCCATTAAGCGCAATCTTGTCTTTTGTTTTTTATAAATTATTAATTAAGCTATATTTATTATACCGTTATTTTTTTAAAAAATTAGGCTGGTCTCCTAGCGGTCAGAGTAAATCTTTAACCTGGTTAGTTAATCAGAAATTAGTGCATCTAATTGTAATTTTATTAACAGCAGTAATGGTTAGTCTAAATTTTACTAGCCAAACTCAGGCAGTATCAAGTGAAGAATTAGTCGGCCATACTTTTTTATCTGAATTGGTCTCAAGTGAATTTAGTCAAACAGATGAGTTAATTGAAGAATATTTTGATGAGGAAGCAATTATATCTCCAGTGCAACAGACCTATTTGGATAACTTAGCCAGTATTAAAACTCAACCCCAAGCGCAAATGAAAGGTCCTGATGAAATAGAGCCAGGCGAGGAAGAAACCAGCCTAACTCAAGGTGGCAGCGCTATTGTTAAACCTGACTTAGCTGCTACCAGCAAGATTAAAAGAGATAGAGAAAAAATTATTTATTATACAGTAAATGGCGGTGATTCAGTAAGTACAATTGCGGCTGAATTCGAAATTAGTGTTAATACTATTTTATGGGAAAATAATTTAAGCGCCTATAGCTTAATTAGGCCCGGCGACCAGTTAGCCATTTTACCTACCACTGGTATCAGTCATGCAGTAGCCAGCGGTGAAACTATTGCTGAAATTGCCAATGAATATAATATTGAAGGGGAAGAGATTATTGAATTCAACAAACTTACTGAAGACGCAATATTAGCTGTTGGGCAGAAATTAATTATTCCCGGAGGCAGAAAAGTACAATATGCAAGTTATCAGCCAGAAAGCTACACCGGCATATCAGTTATTAAAGATTTAATTTCACCGCCAAGCGCTACTCCTGTTAGCGGCAACAAAATGAATTGGCCGACCGAAGGTCATACTATTACCCAGTATTATTCCTGGCGTCATAATGCGATAGATATTGCCAATAAACTTGGCACTCCAATCTATTCTGCTGATGCTGGCACTGTTGAAATTGTTGGTTGGGGTACGGGCTATGGCAACCAGATTGTGATTGATCACGGCGGCGGTAAAAAAACAAGGTATGCTCATTTGTCACAAGTCTATGTAGCTAAAGGAGATAAAGTTGATAAAGGCCAAACTATTGCTGCAATGGGTTCAACAGGCTGGTCCTCTGGACCGCATCTGCATTTTGAAGTTATAATTAATGGCAGAAAATATAATCCATTAAATTATATTAAATAATATAATGCGAAAATGATTTATGCGAAACTACGAAAATGCAAAATATTAAAATTTTTTTCGCATTTTCGTAGTTTCGCATAGAATTTAATATATTCGCATCAAAAAATATGGGACGAATAATTTTAGGCATAATTATTATGGCCATTGGAGCAATAATTGTTTTAAAAGCAGAATGGATACTGAGAAATATGGGCGCGATTGCTTTTTTCGAGCAGCATTTAGGCACAGAAGGCGGCTCCAGGCTAGGCTATAAGTTAATCGGCATTGTGGTTTTTTTAGCTGGTTTACTGATTATGACAGGTATGATCGGTGCATTTTTAATGTGGATTTTAGGGCCATTACTAAAATTTGGCGCACCACCAGTATAAAGAATTAATTTTGAATTTGGGCCAGTAGTCCCGACGTTCTGCAAAACAGAAGTCGGGATCCCGACCGCAACGTCGGGATTCAATTGGTAATTGCACCTAATATTGCACGATTATAAAATTAAATATAATGGGCCAGTAGCTCAATTGGTAGAGCGCCTCGCTTGCACCGAGGAGGTAGCGGGTTCAAATCCTGTCTGGTCCACAATTTTTTTAGAGCACCCTAGTTTTACCGGGAAGGTCGAGGGTTCGCCCTATCATCCGATAGGGCGCCATATTGGATAACATGGCGAGTCCCTTACGGTCCACCTCTTCGCCCTCGGCTTACACCAAGAGCTACGCGGTGCTAGTACTTAAAAAAAGATTAATTTAAATAAATTATTAAGTTAATATGGAAAAAGAAACAACCACTACATCCCCAATTGAAACTCCTGAGAAACAGACAGAGTCGGAGTTTGATGAAGCACGAATGAAAATTGACAATGCTACGAATTGGGATGAACTTTATGAAGCTCTTCGTGAAATTGGTGATAAATTTGGCGAACTTAAAGATGGCAATAAGAGCTACACAGCTGACAGTATTATTAGTATTCTTGATAGTCTTCGTGATTTAGCTAATCAACTATTACCTCAAGTATCTCGTACCAAACATCTTATTCCGGACATTTTAGGGCTTCGATCAAAGGCATATACTTTTTTAACAGAAGATGCCGAACGTTCAGTCGATCGAAGCATTTAACTTGATATACTATTGTAAGAGTTATTGCAAGAGTTATTGTATTTTGTTTTCATCATTGCTATAGCTATAATTCATTGATGATCTAATTTTAACATAGTTTTGTAATGTCCAATAATATGTTGTGGTATTAAAATTTTATAAATTCAAAAAACACCCTGTATTTTTGCAGGATGTTTTTATTTATATAAGTTTATCTAAAAAAGAGACAGGAGAGGACAAGAAAAGTATTTACCTTGTACCAAGGTTCTGGTATTTTTTTGTTCGGAGCCTGGCCAGTCGGTATTTAAGCACTTAACCTATCCTCTCCTCATTATTAACATATAATAATTTAGATAATTGTCAAGAGAAATTTGGCGAATAAGCTTGTTTTTATGGTTTTTATATGATGTAATATTAGTATGGCTAGTGATAAAAAGCAAAAATTAATGATTATTGATGGTAATGCTTTAATTCATCGGAGTTTTCATGCCTTGCCGCTAACACTCACTACTAAAAAAGGCGAGCTGGTTAATGCTGTTTATGGTTTTACCACGGTTTTGCTTAAGACAATCCGTGAATTTAAACCAGAATATGTAGCTTTAACCCTGGATAAAGCAGCGCCAACTTTTAGGCATAAAGAATATAAAGAATATAAAGCAACCAGAGAGAAGGCGCCGGATAGTTTATATGATCAATTTGATCGCATTAGGCAGGTGGCTGAAGCTTTTAATATTCCCATTTATGAAAAGGACGGTTTTGAAGCTGATGATTTAATTGGTACCATTGCCGCTAAAGTTGACGGCCAAATTGAAAAAATTATTGTGACAGGAGATTTGGATACTTTGCAATTAGTTAATGATCATACTAAGGTTTTTACTATGAAGCGGGGCTTAACTGATTCAATGATTTATGACAGGAAAGCAGTT
>Ga0180007_10003544_pt1 | contig 17261 bp, 27 predicted proteins | sample MM_PC_MetaG_FD_121122 | JGI IMG/M metagenome (GOLD analysis project Ga0180007, IMG submission 121122) | Groundwater microbial communities from the Aspo Hard Rock Laboratory (HRL) deep subsurface site, Sweden - MM_PC_MetaG | ecosystem: Environmental > Aquatic > Deep subsurface > Groundwater... | reverse complement strand
TAAGGACGATGCGATTGATTGGGTACTGACGGGGGTCCTGTATGTTGTCTTCGGTCTGGTGTGGGTACTAGATGCGCTCAGCTGGATGAAGGCAAGAGTAACCCAGTCAACATGAGCGGGCCAATACACTAAAGAAACCCATGTAGCCGGAGCGAGCCAAAGGACTGAAGAAAACCATGTCATACGAGCGGGCCACACAGTTTGAGTAACCCAGGTATCAGGAGCGAGCCATCGTCGTTGAGCAACCCAGTATTCGTATACTGTAAGGAGGAATAAATCAATGGTCAAGATGGGAATCCATTACGAGCAAGACGATGCCGGCGTTCTCACTGGTAAAGTGCAGGTCGTGGACGAGGACCTGGATATAGTTCTGGACACCTTCGACACCGAAGAGGAAGCGGAGACGGAGATGGCTAAACTACAGGCCGAGTTCGACCGAAATGATAAGGTCCAGGCGGAATATCTTGAGTGGGAGACGGCTTGCCTGACCCGCCATGAGATTAGTAAGGATGACCTCCGTGAGTACTTGGTCAACGTGGTCGTTATCTAGTCCCCGAACCGAGGGGGCCTGGCAGCGAGGCCAGTAGAGTAGACGCTACTGACGTTTGACATGCCTTGCCGTGACCCAGGCCCCCTTTCCGTCACGATTTTGTAAATTATATGCGACAGTTTTCGGGCGAATCTGTAAATTATATTTAACGGAAAGGAGTCAAAGATGCAGGCAGACAAGATGAAATGGGCCTATACCTTCGTGCTCCTCGCGGTCACCCTTGGCTGGTCAGTATTCACCGTCATGATAGTCAAAAGTGCCCTAGCGGAGCCGTCAGAGATGGGAATACTGGAGGCCTCCGGGACAAGTGTCTTCCTGGGAGCACTCATAGGCTGGAATGCCCTGGTGATCCAGTACTGGTTCAGGAAGAAGGCGCCGCCAGCCGACGTCGAGAAGCAGGAGAACGGCGTATAAGCTACGTTACACGCAGAGGGGGGGGATCCCAATGGTCTATGACGATCAGAAGGCTTGGGTTAAGCTGAAAGAGGCTATAGAGATAAGCGAGAAATGTGACCCCGCCGATTGTGACTGTGATGAAGGCCCCATCGCCAAGCCGATGGAGCTGGTTGCGCATGATGCGGGGGTAAAGGTAGTGGCCTCAGTTTGCAGCATGCTCACCTGCCTGAAGGACGTGTGTTTTGAGCCCAAGGAATACCGGTATAAGAGCGACTGATGACGTAATAATACTTGAGGAGGTCAGAAATGCAGGCTTGGTTTATGAGAACATTTCGGAAGTACCCTTGGGCTGAATTTTGCCTGACTTGCGGACACTTCCTCTACTACAGAAGCCAGTGTCCGGCCGACCACGTTGTGGTGACATCGGATGACTCCCCCTGGGTGAAGGGGCGAAGCCCCCTTCCCTTCGGGGGAAGGGGACAAAGCCCTACTTAAACAGTAGAAGAATACTGTGGGGAGAGCAGTGAGTGATGACCGGGAATATTACCGACATTGATTTTGATACCCTCGTAACCCTCCGCTTGATGACTCACAACACCAGGCTTCTCGCAGCGCGGAAAGCCAAGGGGTGGACTCAAAAGGAGGCCTGCCGCATGCTAGGGCGTCACTCGCTGTGGCTCAGCCAGATCGAGACTCTAAAGAGAGTCCCTAACTCTGAAGAGCAAGCCGCCATCGCAGAGCTTTATGGTGACATCCCTAGTTACCTATTTCCGCCGACTCTAATGCAAGCCATCACGGCCGGGGTTTTCGAGAAGAGAGTCGCACAGTTAGACGAGCCACAGGTTGCTGCTCTCACAGTGTCTCAGTACCAGCGCCTCACATACGATGGAGAAACTGAGATGATTGAGGAGCTTGATAGGGATCTCCTTGGAGAGAGGCTCGGCGAGATATTAAGCACGCTCCCTGAAAGAATGAGGCGCGTGATAGAGATGAGGTTTGGCCTCGGACAACGCGAAGGGAAGGGGCCAGGATCCCTTCGGCAAATAGCCCAGGATCTCGACCTATCGCCCGAGAGAATCCGGCAAATTGAAAGTAAAGCCCTTGAGGAAATGAGGCACCCTGACCACTCTCGAGAATTAAGAGACTTCCTTGACGACCCTGCAGTGATAGAAGTGGCTCCAGCAGATAAACAGTAGTCTGATACTGTGGAGGTTAAGGTGAAAGTATACAGACGTGTTGGCTATATGAATGAAGACGCCTCTTATCTAAGCCCTAACTGTAAATACATGCATTTCCGATTGCCTGGTAAGCATTGGCTATCATGTGGAACATGTACTGAAGATAGCCCCCCCATCGAGCAGCTTAAAAGGGATACTAAGATTATTGTCTTTGAAAGGAATCGACAAGCAGATGGGAATGCAGAGGCTTTCAGAATCAGGTTAGCTTAACCGAACAGTAGCAGAGTACTGTGACTATAAAAGAAGGAGGCTCAACTAATGGGAGAACTGACACCGGTAATCGAAAAGCTGACATCGGAAGAAGACACGCTGCTCAAGAGTGGAGAGTGTCCGAAGTGCCACAGTAAGCACTTCGTCCGCGGACCGAGTGGCGGTCATGCCTTGAATATCGCCTGCGAGCATGGTCACCGCTTTTGGTTTGCCCCACCCTTCACATCAGAGTACCAAGGCCAGATAAGAGTAGAGCGCCACGGTGATAATCTCGAGGCGTGGTTCTAGAGGAAGGCTGATATGGCTAGAGCAGTGCCGGTTGACCAGACCAGGAGAGATATTCGCCACGCCTTTGCACAGTGGGATATTGACCCCTCTGAGTTCGAAATACTCTGGGAAGAGGAGAAGGGCAGCGGCGGCAGAACCCTGAGGAGGCCGGGTGCCATAGTTCGATACCTCAGGAATGGCCAATGGCAGACCATTTCCTGCTACGGTTTCCCCGGCCGGCCAGAGAATCTGAGGCAATGCTACTTGCTCTTGGACCGCCTGCGGATTGCCGAGCAGCACGGTGTCCAGTATGAAGGTCTGGCACATTCCACCGAGGTGGCGGCTCCCGACACGACATCCGCCAGGCGCGAAAGCATCCTGGATGCCTACGACACCCTGGGGGCCGGTCCTGATGACCCTGTGGAGCTGATCAAGGACGTCTACAAGCGGAAAACCATGTACTACCATCCCGACCACGGCGGGGACCCTGAGAAGTTCAAGAGATTGACCGCGGCCTACGAGCTCATCCTGAAGAGTAGAGGTGAGAAAGGGGCCTGAAGAGTACAGGGAAGGAGGTAAAACGAAGATGGAACTCCAGAAAGAAGTGGACGCCGAGACGGGGCAAGAGATGATACAGCTCTTGGAGAATGGCTGTGTCATAGCCCGCATCTATCCCCACCCAGAGGGGATAAGGATAGTCAGTGAGTACCTTGATGGCGTCCAGCACGAGGCTGTTATGCCGCCAGCCTTGGTCGTGAAGTTCACCAGACTGCCCGGTGAGACCAACAAGGAGGACTGGGGGAGCACCTTACTTGCCGGCTGGCCATGCTGCGCCTGCGATGAGATGATCATGGATGACCCCGATGCCTCGGTCGTCCTCGTCGATAAACTGGCGACCTGGGAATACCCCAGTTGGGGCAACATCTTGGAAGGGTCTGGCGGCCGGGCGTCCGCCTCACTCTGCGGCCGCTGTACCAATGAAGAGCGGCCTCCCAAGTATGCCATCAGGAACGAGGGTGAGGTTCATATCAGGGTTCCGCTCGACGAACTGGAAGACCTTGAAGGGGAAAGGGAATGAAAGCCAGTCTGGAAGCCAAAGAGACAGAATACCGGGGTGTCGTCCTGGAGTCGGAGACGCCGGAGGAGAAAGAGGTCCTAAACAGGATCTGGTCAGGCCATGGCCGGCCGGTGGAGATTGCACGCCTCCTGAATCACCAGGTGAAGCTAGTGATAGCGCCGACGCCGCAGGGAGTTGAGGGCCAGGTATCCAGTGTCAGCACGGGAGAAGGCTGGCAAGGTGCCCTGTCGGACCGGGAGGAGAGATGACAGGACAGAGGGAACCGAAAAAACCGGACGACTGGGGAACGATGACCCCCGACCAGAAGGCTCGCTGGTTCGACGAGTACCCTATCGAGCAGGAGGTTGAAGCGGCACCGGAGCTCACCCAGGAATCCCTCGAGCAGGAAGATGAGGGCCTGGTACCGGTGGGCGACAAGTTGGACCAGAGGAATCAGGGCATGACCGGCATCCGGAGACTCTACCCGCTGTGAGGAACCATGACCGAGTCCAGTGACTACTCCCAAGACCCCATCTGCAGGCTCTGCGAAGTCCCTTACGCCGATCACCCGCGGTGCCAGTGCTGCGGTATCTACTGTGGCCCCGGCCATTTCCGTGAGGAGGTCTCCCGTTACCGCGGCAAGGCGCTCTGCGGTTTATGCATTGAGGAATGGAAAGCCATGGAAAAGAGGGTTGGCCATAAAGTCCTCTGGGAGGTGTTCTTGAATAGAGACAAGCACTACCGGGCCGATGGCCAACCATTGAAAGAAGCGAGGAGGTAAAACCCTTATCAGGAGCCCTGGGAGAGGAACTAACCGTCACATCTTGCTCACACGAGACGTCAATCCAAAGAGGTTGCTGAGCGGCAGGTAGACTAGAGCATGGCCGGCCTCGTCAAGGCCGGTAATCGACCACTGTACCCCTAGCACCCACGACGCAATTCCCACGATGATGACCGCGAGGCTTCCCCACCAGGGGATCGGCGATACTGTGGTCCCGGGGTTGTCGAGGGCAATCGGGGTGAGGGGATGGCGGAGTGCTTGCCCCATACAGTGCCCTGCTACTTTAAGTTCCTTCTTCAACCTCTTACTCCTTCGTTTTCCGCAGCGCTTCGTGTTCCTTCTGCAGTGCTTCGTGCTTCTTCCGCCTTGCCTCGGATTGTAACCTCTGGCGGGCAGCCACGTTCCGGTCGCTCGGTCCGCCAAACGGGTTCTTGATAGTCTTCTCATACCCGCATTCGCAGGTGAGTATCGCTTTCCGCCCACGGGTCGACAGGGACTTGATCGAGATCCCACCCCTGCGGTCCCTGGTCATCAGGGGTTCACCGCACCTGGGGCAGAGGGTTTGCCTGCCGGCGCCCTTCTTGAGCTCGTAGCCGTTCTCCTTGGCGTAGCACTGCTCGCAGACCATTTCGCCGCGGACCTTGCGTAGCCCGCCCCTGTGGCTCTCGGCCTCCCTGCTGCACTTGAGAATGGTACCGGTGGTCATCAGTCTCTTCATGCATCTAAGTAGTAGTGAACCACAGTAACGAGGTCGCTATTACCACCGGGCACTCCCTCCGTCTCCTGCCCGTTCTGCCACTTAATTCTCAGACCAGTATCAAAAGGCACTGAGTCTCGCTCGAATATCCGGTACTGGGCTATTATCCATGGAGCTGGCCCAGCGATGCTCTTTATAGGAACACCAGCCCAGTCGGTGCAGCCGTAGAATTGCCAACCGAAAGAGTTTAGGACGAGGTCCTCCGTACCCGTAGCTTCCAGGCTGGGAGAGCTTTCGCCATCAAGATACATACGGGTGTTTCCCTCCATCCAATTGACATCATTGTCGTTACTGACTTGCTGGTATATCGAGTGCAAAACACCCCTGCCTGCGATGTTGAGATACTCTTCCCATGCTAGAGGGGCCATATTCGCCGTGTGACGCACAGCGTACAGTCGGGTATACCGGTCAAGAGTGTGTGGAGGGGTGAGGTTTCGGTAAGCAATCTGGCTCCAGACAGCAACGTCAGCGTCGACGTCGTTCTCCAGCACTATCTTGATACCGGCCGTGTAGGGAATGTCGATATACCGATAGCAACTCTGACCGACCATACTATGCCCAACAAGTCGAGTCATGTAAGCAATGTACGGTACCCCAAAGAAGAAGTCCCAGGCAGGCATGTCGATAGTGGGAGCACCATCACCGTCATAGTATATCTTGAGGGTCATATCCTGGACCGCTCCTCTCGTAAGCCAGAGCTGCTTTATCGTTCCGGCTAAGGGCTTATTGAGTGGCCCAGGTGCCTCAAAGAGGGTGATTGTTTTGCCCCAGTTACAGTTTATCCACATGCTGGGAGCATCGGCAGCCAGAGTTGTGATGTAGCCCCAGGCTCTCTGCCCGTCCAGGATGACCTTTAGCCTGAACCACACTTCTTTCGCCGCGGTATAGTCATCACATTGTCGATGTTGTATGTTAGCCACGCCATAATTGTAAACACCTAACCAAGACTCATGCTGCCATCGACAGTAGTAGAAGGTACCTGGTGCAGTCTGGTAAAATGAAGCTCCCATCTCCCATAAACCAGCGCCAATTTCGGCCCAAACATCCACCTCGATGACATAGCGACCATCTGCCGGTGGAATGTACTCAGTGCAGTAAAGAACAGACCAGATGTTGCCAGCTACCGTCTGCTCTACACAACGGCCAGAAGGGTGAACACCATCAGCCTTGACTTCCCATGCCGTGGCCACATCCGTCCATTCTGCAAATCCATCAGGTATCGCATTCAGGGCATCATCGGTAAAGTCGTTCTCGTACAGGACTGTTCCGTCATATTGGGATACCTTGAGATTGGCGACACGGTTCATACCTGAGTACGAGACAAACCCTAGGTTACCTGCGTGAGCTACAGGTTCGGTATTCCGTTCGAGAGGCACACCGCCCACAGAGTCCCACTTGAGGGGGACTCCGGCAATCCTCTCTTTCAGGTTGATGTGCTCATTCTCAAGCAGGTCAAATCCAGAATGAGGATGATAGATTGTCATTCTTCTTTGTTCCCCTATACTACTATATTGTGTCCCTGCTCGGTGTTGGTGCCGCCGTCGACGAAGGCAGCGGTGGTATTACCGAGGATCTGGTTGCCAATGATGATGTTCTTGTTGGATTGACCAGCCCCGGCCTCCACTATGTCAATCCCATTTACATTGCTGGTGCACTTTACCACCGTGACGGTATTGTAGTCAGCGTTGCCCGTGCCATCGCCCTCTATCCGCACCCCGTCCTCGAAGTCATGGGCCTCGCCACCAATGAGTTGGCAACCGGTACACCGCAGGAAGTATACGCCGTACGTCCCCGCCGTGTCTTGGCCATCGCAGTGGGCAGTAGTTACGGTCACATTCGTGCAATCTTCGAGCATGATGCCGTGGCCATTCGGGTCATAGAGACTGATATTACTTAGCTGTGAGTCTGAGCAGTTGTCAAGGTGAAGAGCGTGAGTGGTATTGGCCACCTTGCTAATCAAGGTGGTAATTCTCAAATATGTGCAGCCAGTAGCCTTGAAGTTTGAGAATCCCGCATTTCTACCACTGTCGCTCACTGTCACATTCACAAGTGAAGGGCCACTAGTGCAATTTTCTAGCCTGATGGCCTCTTCACCGTGAGACATTGAGTAAATATCCTCGATATTCAAATCGCTGACATTGTCGACATAGATACCAGCATCATTTCGTGCTCCTGTGATTTTCCCACGCAGGGTCATGGACTTAATAGTCACTTCCGATATGAAGCCGTGAACGTAGATACAGTCAATGTTGTCCGCTGCAGCCTGGATTTCCGTTACTCCAATACCGGAACCTTCGAGAGTGAAGTGACCAACGCCTATGTCAACCACAGCTGTGATGGTGAACGTCCCCGGGTGGAGGAAGATATACCTGCCGGCGTCGATAGAGTGATTGATATTCATGCCTGGGACGCACTCATAGTGATTGGTAGATACCCGCCAGGTTACCACACCAACTGCCCCGCCACAAGCCATCAGGGTTCCACCAGTGACCCGTATCTCACCTGCAGCGTTGGTGCAGTTCACCGAGTCGACATAGCAATCCTTGAAGGTGAACAGTCCGGTGCCGGCGTTGGTGACCGCATCTATATCATCTACACCCTCACAGGCTATAACCGTAGCCCCAGTGGCATTGGAGATGATATTACCCCGGGTCATATTACAGGACATCAGGTCGATGTCATGGTCGAGGGGCTCAGCGGCGGTGATTATGTTTCCGTGGAAGGTCGTAAAATAGCAGTCCAGGAGACACCGTAAGGTACTGAGATGAACGTCCCTCGAGAAACTTCCCCGGTGGACATCTACGGAGCCCTGGGTCATTTGAAGGCTGTATCCAACACCCTCTCCCACGATGATGCAATCGGTTATGGTAGGCGCTCCGGCAGCAGTGTTTACCAGTACCGCCGGTATCGCAGCGTCCGGGGAAATAACGGTGATATTCTCAAGGTACAGGGTTTCGGTAATGTTGATAACTGCCGTAGCAGGGGCAGCAGCAGGAGCAATCATCACATGTTCATCCATCCCTCGGATGGTTATTAGTGCTCCCCCAGTAGTGGTTAGGTCTCCCTCATCATAGGTTGTACTGGGATAGAGCAGGATTACCCAAAAGCCGCCATGAGCATCAGCAGTATTGATAGCTGTCTGTATCGACATCCCCTGGCTAAGCTCGAGGGTGTTCTGGGGGTTAAGCCGGGCTCCCTGGGGAGTCTTGGTTGCCATTACCATGGTCAGACTCCTTTACTCAGCCGCGGCGGACCATCCGGAGCCCGCCCCGGTGGCTCTCAGCCTCCCTGCTGCACTTGAGAACAGTTCCTGTGACCATCTGCCTATGCGCCCTTTGCTATCCTCGGTTCAATGTCAGCCATATCAAATCCCCAAAAGCCCTTGCAATCTCTGAGTGACGCACCAAGCCTCATCAGCCGACAGCTCCTTGCGCGTCAGACCGAACCACGCCCCTGCTCCAGTGTAGAAGTTCCCGTTGGCTGGCCCTCCTATCACATTGTAAATCCCCGTCAAGTCAGGTCCGAGTTGCTCCATAGCGGTATAGACACCACCCGATTGGTGGTCGGCATCATCGACCTGCACGCCGTCCTTGTAGATCTTGACTCCGACCGAGGTTTCAGAACCATCGTAGGTAACTATGAGAATCGTCCAAGTATCAGCAGTCAGAGCGGTCTGGTCCTCTCTGCCGATGTACTCGTTGGCGGATTCGTCATACAGCTCCACCTCGGGGTAGCCATTGGCGTCTATGCGAACTATCCATTCCCTAGACGGGGTATTCTCCTCATACTTCGCCAACAAGGTGGCCCCAGCAAGGGCACCAGCAGCAGGCGATAGTATCAAAATAATGGAGAAGGGTGAGTCGTCATTACCAGCGGCATTGGCAAAAGAGAACAGGTGCCCGGCGTCAGCACGGGACATATACTCGTCACTGCCGTTGAAAGTGAGGAAAACACCTTTGCTCTTAAACATGGGTTCAGTATCGAAGTCCCACAGGTTCTTTGAGGCTGCAAGGTCCCTACCATGCCTGGTCAGGTCCGCAACTACATTGAAACCCCCGTCTTCCCTTATACATACCCACAGCCCGTCAGCAGGACCCAACTCACCGAGAACGTCGGCAATGGCATCACGGACTTCGTGTGGCATGACAGGATAGTTGTCTCTTATGTCGATACCTGTTCCGCCATTGGTATCATCAAGTATGTCAAAGTCGAACTGCCATTGCTTGTGACCCGACACTTGATTCCCAGTTATTCGTATATTGTTTATGCTGCCGTCTGAACACCAGATCCTGATCCCACGCCTCTGAGCTGCGTCGGAACCATTGTCTCGAACAATGTTATTAGTGATATTCCAACCTGAGGTATTCCAACCCCCAGCATTATCCCCGAATTGAATCCCGGTCCCGTAACCTGCGGCACCATCAGCTCCGTTTTCCCGTACCAGGTTATTGTCAATAACGCCATCGACGTTTCCGCCCAGCACGAATATGCCTTGCTGGTCATTATTGTAGATACGATTATCTACTATACGAGCATCAATGCTGGCCGAAATCCATATTCCGCAACCATCATTGTTATACAGGTTGTTCCCTTGGACTAGCGGAGCGTAAAACATACCGCCACCTGCGGACTCCAGCTGAACACCCATTCTGTCGGCGTTACCAGCTGGAGGGTCTACTTGGCCATTGTTGTATGAGTCATTGAAGATGAATCTGAGTCTGTATACATCGCTACCGTCGGCAGCTATTGTCGGTCCGAGCCCGTTGTCATGTATGAATGAGTGCTCAATGAGAACATCATCAGCGCACTGGACAAATAGAGGATACGATGGCCCGTTACGGAGTGTGACGTATGAGCAGAAGAACTGGTCGGCAAACGAATGTATTAACCAGGTAAGTATGTTGGTGTTTACATCGCCGTCGATGATCAGGTCTCGCAGACCACTACCAATAGCAGTGTTTGCAAAGAAGAACAGGGTGGCGCCAAGTGCTGCTGTAGGAGCAATTACGGTAGAATCCTTTTGTCCCTGCAATACAACACCGGGTTTGGTGATGGTCATGTCCTCTGCGCTGAACGACCCCAGTAGGTGTATGAGCCCCCCAGTAGCTGGTAACGCGTCGTGTGCCGCCATAATGTTAATGTCGTCGAGGGCTCCTCGGCCCAGAACCTTCATCTCGCCACTGGTTATGTACCACAGAATCGTTCCGTTCGTGCCAACCCAAGTATTGACGGTTCCACCTCTAATTCGTATCTCACCTCCGGCATTAAGGCAGCTTACCGAGTCGACATAGCTGCCGGTAATGGTAAATAGTCCAGTGCCCGAGTCAGTAATTGTGCCGATATCGCTCCCACCCTCGATGGCCAGGACCGTTGCCCCAGTGGCAAGTGACGTGATGTTGCCTCCGGTGAACTCGCAGGACATCAGGTCGATGTCATGGTTAAGGGGCTCAGCAGCGGTAATCAGATCCCCGAGGAATGTTGTAAAATAGCAGTCCATGAGGCACCGTACGGTACTGAGGTGGACATCTCCCGAGAAACTTCCACGGTGGACATCTACTGAGCCCCGGGTCATTTGCAGGCTGTATCCAACACCCTCTCCTATGATGTTGCAGTCGGTTATGGTGGGTGCTCCGGTAGCGGTGTTTACCAGTACTGCGGGTATCGCAGCGTCCGGGGAAATAACGGTGATATTCTCAAGGTACAGGGTTTCGGTAATGTTGATAACTGCCGTGGTAGGGGCAGCGGCAGGCGCAATCATCACATGTTCATCCATCCCTCGGATAGTTATCAGTGCTCCCCCAGTAGTGGTTAAGTCCCCCTCATTATAGGTTGTACTGGGATAGAGCAGGATTACCCAGAACCCCCCGTGGGCGTCGGCAGTGTCGATAGCTGTCTGTATCGACATCCCCTGGCTGAGCTCGAGGGTGTTCTGGGGGTTAAGCCGGGCTCCCTGGGGAGTCTTGGTCGCCATTACCATGGTCAGACTCCTTTACTCAGCCGCAGCCGGTATTTCTTGAACCTTAAAAGATAGGATGTTGGAATTGACACTGTACTGGAAGTTAATGGTGTCCCCTGCAGTAACCATCAGGCTGAACCGGTAAGCTGAGTTGATGTTCAGAGCTACCCCACCGTTGAATTGGACAGTCATTGGAACCCCACCCTGAGTGATAGTCGCACTCAGGATACCTCCAGCACTGAAGGTAGCCTCAACCCTGAAGGTGCAGGGGGAGTTCAGCGGAGCCAGGTCAGCCGCAAGAATATCGTTGGGAGTGAGATACCCCACGACATTGAACAGATTAGCCCTGGACAGGGGGTTCAGGGGACTGACTAGCCGCTTGATGGTATAAGTATCTCCAGCGACAGGGGCTACTGGAAGGGGGTTAGTGGCGAAGTTCAGTTGAGTAGCAGTATTGGAGTCGATTTCCCGGGTGTAAGAGATGCCTGTAGAGATGTCCATTATCTCCACTAAGGCGTCTTCCCAGATATTTACCTGCCAGCCCTTGGTAGTGTCGTCAAGGGTGTTAACTGTTCCCCCGGTGGCCACCCCACTGTCAAGGGATGTCTCTGAAGTCACGGGCAGCGGGTTGGCGGCGGAGATATCAGCGCCGCTGCCAAAGACAGCCCGGAGTATGCGAGTGGCTATATTTTCCAGCATTTACAACTCCCTTACCTTGGAGAAATCATGTACGAAGTACGTCTTACCGCAGTCTTTGCATACTATTACTGTGGTTCCCACTGGGACTGTCTGGAGATGCTGGCAGAAGGGGCACTTGCACTGTTTCGTATCTGGGAGTGGTGGAGTTCCAGCCGCCTCCATTAGTGTTGCAACAACAATTCCTCCCTCCAGAATGCCGGCGCCTCTATTGACCGCCACCACGTCCCAGCTATGAGAATAGGTTGATGCTGGGTCAAGTGTTAGTGAAGTGTAGGTATAGACAAGGTTCATATATTGATTATCGCCGCCCGGAGATATTCCGGGGCAGGCAATCACTGTTAGCGAGCCACCATCAGCTTCAGAAGGAGTGCTCCCATAGAGCCATAGTTCAATATCCTCGCTGCAAGTCCAGTCCTTCTGCACCATAGAAAATATGTAGCCTGCTGGTGTGGCATAAGGCATATCTTGACCAGTGGAAAAATCAATCATATGAGCCTGCGCACCGGCAGCTAGTGGTGGCTTAACCCAGGGAACTGGTGCTGGGTGGGCTATCATATCAGTAAAACATATGCCGAAAACCACCAACCGCTGGCTATATTTGAGGGATATGCCAGACCTTTGCCTTGCCGAGGAGATCTCTTTGCTATAATCTGGTTTGCCTATTCCTCGTATTGGTACTTCAAATGCTGGAGCCATCACTCAACTCCTATTATCACGAAGGTGCAGCTTATTGCATGGGGATTTCTGGCGTCCCCGTTTCTTCCGATCATCCAGAGTCCCTCGCTCTTACCAATAGCCTCACTGACAGTAAGTACGGGAGTGGCATCATTCAGAGCTGCGTAAGTATCCACCTCGTTAGGATAAATCCAGATGTGGTCGCTGTGCCCTACTGCCATGTCTACCAGGGCGTTACAGCCCTCAGGCCAATGGGGAATGATCTGAACAATCCTGCCGGTAAGAGGAGAGGGTTTCGAGGTTCTATCTCCTGTTCCGGGCTCCAGGGCCAGCCTCAGGTTTACATTTCTCGTCATTGCTACCATAGGCTCCATACCCTCCCTTTCCAGGAGCTTGTCGAGGGCAAATTGAGCCTGGGAGAGCTGCCCGTGGACATAGTCCACCCTCTCGTCAATGTTGGTCAGCTGGTCAAAGGGCTGCCGGCGTTCGGGGTAGGTCATAACCGTCCTCCCCCTTCTATTGGAAATCCCAGGCCACGGTTACGATACAATTGGGGTCCGCCGTTCCGATAAGAAGCTCCAGCTGCCCCAGGATCTCAATATCCTTCAGCTCATCCCGCATGGATACGCAAGCTGCCATGGAGACGTTTATGCCCAGGCGGTTCGCTGTGGTCACTCCCCCGGGTGCGCCAGCGCTCGCAGAAGTTGTAAACCGGTCCACAACGGTGATGATCGCGTCCTGGGCCCCCAGGACGTTATCCACCATAATGAGGCTGGGGATAATCTTGGCGTTTCCCCTTTCAGCGGCAAAGACGGTGGTCGCTGCCACCATAGTCTGCGTTAAACTTGGCATGATCCCTCCTGATCCTCCTTTACTCCCTCTTCTACCACCGGAGCTCGGAGTAGTACCGGATAAGCTTTGCCAATCTCAGCTGTTCGGCAGTTGGCGTGGCTATCTGTGACAACCGGCACTTATTTATCATAAGCCCGATTACAAACTTCTCGAAGTCTATTCCGGTATCAATCAGCATCCTGAGGATAAGAGGCTCCACGTTCTTGACGAAGTAGAAGAAGAGTCTCTTGTCATCATAAGGACAGTTCGTCGGGGTTCGCTGGCCCAGGTAACGCAGGGTGGCTGAGGTCGGGCTGGGGTTCATGCTGGGGGCTTCCAGTCGGGACAAAGCCTCACCGGCAGGGATGAAGATCTGGGCCAAGTAGTTACCCGGCTTGAACCCGGCAACCACTTCATAGAGAGTGTTTATGTTCTCGGGGTAGATCATCTCCCCACCAGCGGAGTTGGAAAGGTCCACGTCCCGGTAGTCGTTGGTGGGTATGATGTGGAAGATGTCGTAAGTGATCTGGTTGGTTTCGGCTATCTGGAAGGTCTTCCCCCGGACAGCAGATTGCTCTGCCGGCCAGGCATCAGTGAACCTTACGTAGTAGCCTTGCTGTAGGAGTTTGGGTACTCCTGGGGATACGGTAGCCTCAGCGGTGGGCTTCTCTTCAATCATACTACCCTCCTGGTTCTCTTCTCTCTCCTGGAGAGAGGTATAGGTCCTATTACGTTTATGCCCCTGCCAGGGCAGTACTTATCCCGGTGGCAGATGGGACAGTTGAGAAGCTGTCGGTTGTTGCATCACTGCCCTCTGGGTATACTCTATCCTGCGGACATAGAGCTTGAAACATTCCCCACAGACATCCCAGAGTACTCTCATTACGGGGAAGGGTCGGATAGTTCCGGGAAGCTGGAGGGCAGTGAGCTTCTTCACATCCATAAAGGGGAGCTCCAGAACCCCCAAACCGGCTGGGAAGGAATCTTGGCTGATGGTTCCCTGCTCCTTCAGCTCAGCTACGTATTCGGATACCAGCCCTCTTTCACTTCCACATTCGGGGCATTTGTCGTGACACTCGAGGGGTTCTTTCTGGTGGCCATCGCCATTCATAACCATAATTCTCTCCTCTGTCTTTCTTCTTTCTCTGAGGAGATGGGGGGTAAGGTAAGGCTACCCTGCCCCCCAAACTCTTTTCGTGCTAACCAAGCTACTCTTTACTATGCGAGTACGACTGTAGCACCTGTATCGGCTGGTTTGTACCAGAGCACCCAGCGCATCCAACCGACGTTATTCACAATAACGCATCCGAGAACTCCCGGAGCCAAAGCCACCCCATTGGGAGCATCTTCCATCATGAGGTTCGATGCGAGATGCCCGTTTATCAGGGGATCAGTCGGGTCACCTGAGATAGTGACTACATCTCCCAGGGTGGCCGCTGCGATACTGGTAGGAGTACAGAGAACCACATCTGCGCAGGCAGCAACGTCTGGGTTTAGCTCAAAGCTGATGGTCTGGGCACCTCCAGGGGCCGTTGTTATGATGCCGATTAGGCCGGTCAGCAATACCATGCCACCTGAGATAGTGAAGAAGGGGTCTCCCGGTGTAGCAGTAGCTGTCAGAATCTCAGCCGGGCGGTCTACTCTAACTCCAAGGTCAAGATCATCCCACCATGCCATGATTACCTCCTTATGGTGACCTGAATTACCCTCCAGGCCCCCGATTCTTCGTCTTAGATAACGGTTACTGTGGCTCCGTCATCAATGGGTTTGTACCAGAGCACCCAGCGGTACGTGCCTTCGGCAGCGTCGGCAATAAACCCAATGACCCCCGGAGATAAAACAACCCCAGCAGGGGCAGCAGCCATCATCTGTTGCCTGGCTACGTGGCCACCTACCATGGCAACACCCGGGTCGCCTGTGATAGTGAGCAAGTCCCCCTCTGTAGCGGGATCAATGTCAAAAGCGAGAGAGAGAACTGTGACTGCAGCACCGACAGCATCAGGTGCTAAACAAAACTGGCAATTGTTAGCCCCAGGAGCTACGGTACAGTAGCCGAGTAAGCCTGTTAGCCGTACCCAGCCTCCTGCTACGGTGAAGAAAGGTTCTCCCGGTGAAGCATCGATTGCAATAGCCGCAGCGTCTTTGGTTACTTTAATTCCCAGACTAAGTTCTTCCCACCATGCCATATTAGCCCCCTTCGGATAAGCCTGGGGTATATTTCAACCCCAGGTCATCACATTCTCTTCGTTTACTTTAGACTCCGACTACATAGGCAGCATCGTTCAGGGGTATGTACCAGAGACTCCACAGCATTGTTCCCGTACCAGGGGCTGCACTACCGACACTTTCTACTCCCCCAGCCGGCAAAATCAGTGGCGTTGTCATGCCAGGGACCGCCCCAGCACTAACAGCTGGGAGTAGAGCATTACCGGGTACTCCGGTGATTGTCACCGTAGCCCCTACATTAAAGCCGTTAATGTTAATAGCTGCACACAGGGCTGTGACTCCAGCCGTTGCCAAGTCAGGAGTGAACTGCAGGAAGACATTGTCGAGAGCATTGACTATCACCGTAAGCCTGCCAATAATCTGAGTGATAAGAACATCACCTCCGACTACGCTGGCCCACTCAAAAGTTTCTGCTCCTAATGCTCGAGCCGTAGCATCCACCCTAGTACCCATCCCGAGTCTATTCCACCATGCCATATTAGCCCCCTCTTGATAGCCTGGGGTATATTTCAACCCCAGGCTATCACATTCTCTTTAATTACTTTAGACTCCGACTACATAGGCAGCGTCGCTCAGAGGTATGTACCAGAGCGACCATGCGATCTCTGCAGCACCGGAGGCTGCCGAGACGACAGACTCTATTCCCCCCGCTTGCAAAATTAGTGGCACTGTTAAGCCAGGCTTTGCACCGGTGACAGTGACCAGCAAAGGATTACCAGGTACTCCGGTGATTGTCACTATGTCCCCCACATCCAAGCCGTTGACGTTGGCAAGGGCACACAAGGCTGTGACTCCAGCCGTTGCCACGTCAGGGGTGAACTGCAAGTTAACATTCGAAGCACCACCTGTAATGACTGTAAACCTGCCAATGATCTGAGTGATAAGGACGTCGCCCCCGAGTACACTAGCGAACTCAAAAGTTTCTGCTGCTAGGGCCCTGGCAGCGGCATCTACCCTGATGCCCATTCCGAGCTTATCCCACCATGCCATGATTAGACCTCCTCATGGTCTGAGGGGAGAGGCAACCCTCTCCCCCCGATTCCATTATTTACCTTATGCAGCAGCTACCGCAGCGCCTGTGTCGAAGGGTATCCATTTGAGGGTCCACCTGATGGAGCCCGCACCAACCAGGTTGCAGAGGAGCCGAATTGCTCCTATCTGGACGAGGACGCCGAAGGTCTGACCTTCCACGGTTGCAGATCTAGCCGGGGGGATCATCGGGTCTGTGTTGACACCGGTGATGCCCAGGAGATCCCCTATGGCGTACCCGTTCACAAGGAGAAGGGCACACATGGCACGGAGCGTGCCAGCGGTGGGGGTGGCAATTAGCTGAATACTGGAAGCGGTGGCACATGCTATGGTGAACTCACCCAGGATCTGGGTGACGAGGATACGGCCACCGGAGATGGTGAAGATATCGTGGGTATTCGCGATAAGGGTCTCAGTAGCCCTCTCGGTTGTCTGACCAAGGGCCCTTCGCCCCAGGTATATTTCCCTAATCCATCTGAACCATGCGCCCATGTCTCTAACCTCCTTCGATTAGGTCTCAGCCCCCGGTTCTCCCGGGGGCTGGCTCGGTAATTACTTACCGGTCTATGGGAAGCTACTCAGCTTAGCT